>JABLTH010118981.1_pt1 | contig 122108 bp, 111 predicted proteins | sample 7875711 | NCBI WGS metagenome assembly JABLTH01 (sample SAMN14941262, study PRJNA633318) | bioreactor metagenome | isolation source: bioreactor | place: China | collected 2019-03-05
CCGAGAATCCGTGGCAGACTTGGAGGGGGTCGCCCTAGCGATCTCGTGGGGCTCTGGCATTACGGCGTTTACACAACTGCGTTTCCGCGGCGCACCGGGCACCGGTTTCTCCGGGTTCGGGGAGGTTAGTGAGTTCCGATGGATCGGCGGACAGATCGACGAGGGGGCAACGACATCGGCAGACGGATTCAAGCAGTTGTTCGGGGATATCAACTTCCTGAAAGGGCCATGACCATGTGGAGCGGCAACACACTTCGCGTGCTTGGTGTTATGTTGACGGCGGCGGTGACGTGCGAGACTGCTTCCGCCCAGTCGTGGACCTTTACCAAGATCGTGGATACGGACACGAAAGTGCCGAACAGCAGCGAGACGTTCAACATCGGCGATGCGTTTCAGTCGGTGTGCGTGTTCGGCGATCGCGTCGCCTTCCGAGGGCGCAGTAATACGGGCTTGCAGGGCGTCTATGAATGGCGAAACGGCGTGGGGCGCGCCGTCGCCGATCGCACCGTCGCGCTCCCGCGCGGCGGCGGCACGTTTAGTGGCATCACCACGGTCGCCATGACCGCGACAAGCGTGACGTTCAACGGTGGGAACGGCAGCGGCGTCAGCGGCTACTACGCCGAAAACGGAACCACGCTGAGCCGTGTGGTTGACACACTCGACATCGCTCCCGAGCGCGGTATCGCTTTCAATGGATGGGGAACCGATCACCATGCCGAAGGCGCTTCGGTGCTCTTCAAGGGCTACACCTCAACCCAAACTTCGTTTCAAGGTCTCTATCGCAACGACGGCGGAGTTCTCTCCCGCGTCGTGGACATGACCATGCGCCCACCCAACCGCGCGGACCTGTTCAGCCTATTCTACGATTGGAGGCTTGAAGGCACGTCCACATACCTCACCGGCGAAACCGCATCGGGATATCAGGGCGTCTTCAAGCACGACGGCGGTGTGCTCACGACGCTGGTTGACAACACGATGAGCCTCTCGGATGGCCGACAATTGATCTCGGTTGGTGATGTGCGATCGTACCAGCAGGAAATCGTCTTCCAAGCATTCACAGCGCCGGAACACCAGTTCATCGCAAGCAAATCGGGCGAGTCGATCGACATTCTCGTCGATGTTCTCTCCGACCCGCCCGGACCATCAACGAACTACCAAGGCATCAACCAGATCGATTACCAGAACGGTGTTCTCGTCTACGGGGCGAACGACTTGACGATCTACACGAACTATGGCGGCACACTGCAACGACTCGTCGGGCCTGGCGACATCATCGGCGGCAAGCTCGTCACGAGCGCTCGATTCTACGAGCACGGCTTCGACGGCACGACCGCTGCATTCTGGGTGACGTTCCAAGGCGACAGTTCATTTCACTACGACCGCGCGATCTGCACCGTCACCATCCCCGCGCCCGGGGCGGCAGGGCTCACGCTCGCCTTCGCGCTCGTGAAGTTCTCCCGAAGGCGGCGCAGGCTGTAATCTGACGGGCGGGCGCATGGACCCTGCCGCGTGAATCGTCGGCGCGGCATGGTCCCGTGCGGTGCGTGCGGACGAGATCGCGCAATCTGGCAGCGTGACTGGCCCTTCGCTGGGAATGCGTCTGGCTTTTCGCTGGGAATGCAGCTGGCGGTGTTTCGGAGACTCGTCGGTGAATTGTCGGGGATTCGTCGGAGATTCCTTGGCCCGTTGATGGGCGAATCGATGGGCCCTCGATGGCAAAACGATGGCAAAACGATGGAGAAATGACGGGCGGCGACGGCGCACGCGCGAGTCGCGGGCGCGATTCGCCCGCGCGTGAGGCGGGGCGATCGGGTGACGCGAGGCGGACGGCGGGGGCAGTGAACTTGGCGCGGTGGGCGATCGGAGCGGCGTCGGCTCCCCCGGGAGTGGGGGCGGGCGATCGGCGAGCGATCCGCGGGCGGCGGCGGGGGACCAAAGCGGCGGGGCGGCGGGTGCTGGAGCGTGTGCAGGCGACGAATGGCGGGGGCGTGGCACTGTTCCGGCGGTGACGGCAGGCGTCGGGTGCGTCGATGGGTCCGGCGGCGTCCCGGCGGGCCGTATTCGCGTTCTTCGGCGGCGTGCATCGCGGTACGCTGTGGGGCATGAGTGGGGCCAACAAAGCGACCAAGAAGCCGATCGACCGACCTGTGCCGGAAGTCGATCCAAAGCCCGCGCCCGCCGCCAAGAGCGGTATCGATCTGGAGTTGTGGCGAAAGTCGATGGAGCGGATTCAACGGCTGTTTGAGAGTGGTTCGCTTCGCTTCGGCCCGCTTATCCACTACTTGATCTTCTCGCCGGTGTTCAAGGACGGGCAGAATTGTGGTCCGATACTGGGTCCAGAGAACCTGCCCCCGAAGCTGCCTGGTGACAACCTCATGTGCGCGGATTGCACCGGGACATTGTCACCCGCCGCGGTTCCGTGGCCCGAGGGCGAGCCGGTGATTGGTTGGCGATCGCGATGCCTACTCGCGCTTCTCGGAGATCGCCGAGTTTGCGGGACAACTGATTTGGGACTTGGCGCGAGTAGAGCTGCCATACCTCACAGGTCGGGTACTGTTGGACGGGTTGCCGACCAATGCGCGCAATTTTGAGGGTGGCGCATTTGCAACCCGAGAGGCCCTGTGTGGTTCTCGCGTAGCACGATGGATGTTGATGCTTCACGAACTGGGTTGGTTGAATCAGGCTGGCTCGCCTGTTCGACTCGTCCGCTTCGCTTGGTTGGGCAACGAGCAACTCGCGTACTACGACGATGATGGGCTTCGCGCAAGTATTCGTGCGATGGCGGGGGGTGCGGTGCTCAGCAAGGAGTTTGCTGAGCGGACGACGGTTCCGCCGCAACGCTGGTACAGCAGAATCGACAATGATCTCTTCGCCACTTCGGCGCATGGATTGGACCTGTTGCTGCCGCGTGTGTTTCAGCAGCCGCCGCCGCCCCAAGGCGAGCGGCAAACCCCAGGAGAGCGGGACGTGTGGAGAGCGCTCGAGGGAAAGTTTTTGACCGCAAAGCAGATTGGCTCCAGGCTGAGCAAGTCTGAAGAAACGGTGAGGAAGCATGTGCGCGATCTGAACTCCAAGAGGTGGCGCATTCAGCATTTTTCGGGAGACGGATACTACCGGCCTGATGCGCCGCCGCCTGAACTTGGTCGGGCGTGATTTACGGCGGCGCTACGACGGCGCTACGGACATTCTGAGCGCAGAGGGCAGTATTCCAACGTCCGCGAACGCAATGGGCGTCCGCGACTCGCACAGACGTTGGAGTACCGACCGATGCCGAAGAATGCACGAAACGACACGAAGGCCGTCACCACCACTGAGGAGCCCGCAGACTGCTTGCTTCGCGCGAACCAGGTTGCGCAGATGCTGGCGATCTCAACGCGGCTCGTGTGGCGGTTCCGATCCGAGGGCAAGCTCCCGGCGATCCAGATTGCGGGCGCGACGCGATTCCGGCGCAGCGACGTTCAGAAGCTCATGGCGGTCGGGACGAACGGGGGTGCGCAGTGAAGCTCGTGAAACTGCCCATGCGCGATGAACTCGTCGGTCCGTGCGAGGACCGAACGATGCGAGAAGTTGAGCGCAGGTTGCGCGGGCTTCGGTCTGAAGAACTCGGCAGGATGATCGCAAGGGCCTTGCACTTTGGCGACTTCGGCAAGGCGATATGGCTTGCACGCGAGCACGACCGGCGGGCGCGGTTCATCCGTGATTGCGCGCAGGGGTGGACAGCATGAGCGCCACACCGGCGGATTCTTCTGGCGCATCGATACCAGCGCTTCAGGTGGTGCGCGTGTCTGATGTTCCGCAGCGCCCGATCGAGTGGGTTTGGCCTGGCCGAATCCCTCGCGGGAAGTTGACGCTCTTTCAGGGCGATCCGAGTGTCGGCAAGTCTTTCGTCACGCTCGACATTGCAGCGCGAGTCTCTACGGGGCGCGATTGGCCTGACGCTCCAGCGGTCGACGGCACACCCGGCGACGTCGTGCTCTTGTCGGCGGGGGACGACATCGGAGACACCATCCGCCCGCGATTGGAGGCGGCGGGAGCGGACCTTGATCGAGTGCTCGCAGTGGCGGGGGTGCGCAGGCCGGATCGCCCGATGACGGATGCATTCTCACTGGAGGACGATCTCGCGCTCTTGGAGTTGCATTTGAGGGCGTGCTCCGCCCCCCGGCTCGTCATCATCGACCCGATCTCCGCGTATCTCGGGTCGGTGGATTCGCACACGAACGCGGACGTGCGGCGTGTGCTCGCTCCGCTCGCCGAAATCGCATCGCGAAATGGTGTGGCTGTCGTGGCGGTGACGCACTTGAACAAAGCGGGCGGCGGACGGGCGATCTACCGCGCGTCGGGTTCACTTGCGTTTGTGGCAGCCGCGCGGACTGCTTGGAGTTTCTCAAAGGACAAAGACGATTCCTCTCGACGTCTCATGCTGCCCGTCAAGAACAACATATCCAAAGAGACAACGGGTCTGGCGTACCAGCTCGTTGACGACGGCGAGGTATGTCGCGTTGAGTGGGAGTCGGCACCAGTGACGATCTCGGCAGATGAAGCGCTCAGTGATGATGCGGAGCCGTCCGAAAGTCGATCCGAGGTGCAGGAGGCGGCGGACTGGCTGATGGAGTCGCTGAACAATGGACCGGTCGCGCAGGTTGAGATCATCCAACGGGGAAAGAGCGAAGGATTTGCCGAACGCACACTCAAGCGGGCAAAGAAGTCTCTCGGCGTTCGTGCTCTCAAGTGCGGCTTCCAAGGCCGATGGTCTTGGGAACTTCCAGCCACCCAAAGAGTGCCAGAGGACGCAAACGGTGCCAGCCCGTAGACGGTGGCATTCTTTGGAGTGGTTGGCCCCCTTTGGCGAGCGAACGGATTGAACTGCAAAGCGTCTGACTTACTGGCAATGCACCGATTGGCAGAATCGGGCATACTGAAGTGGATGGAGGCCGAAATCGTGGCACGCAAGCAACTCGGATCGCTGTTCAAGAAGACCCCCGACGCGGCGAAGTGGTCGGGCGCGTACACCGATCCCCACACCAAGCGCCGGGTGGTCGTCTCGCTGTTCACCGATCGGCGCTCAAGTCGCAAGCGACTCGACGAGATCATCGTCGCGGCGGAGCAACGTGCGGCCGGGGTGCTCGACCGATTCGAGGATCATCGGGTGCGCCCGATCGCCGAGCACATCGCCGACTACCTCGCGCACTGCAAGCACATCGGCGAGAGCCCGGTTCACGTCGGCAACAAGGAGACGCAACTCGATCGACTCATCAAGGGTACCGGCGCGACCCGTCTCTCGGACCTGGAGCCCAATCGCGTTGAGCAGCATCTTCAGATACTCGCCAAGAGCGGACGGACCAAGGCGGGCGACGCCGACAAGGGTCTGAGCGCCCGATCGGTCAACCAGCATCGCGCGACGGCGGTTGCGTTCGTCGCGTGGTGCGTGCAGACCCAACGAGCGCCCGACAATCCGCTGAAGATCGTGCCGAAACTCGACGAACGCCGGGATCGGCGGCGGGTGCGTCGCGCGTTCACCGGCGAGGAGTTGCGGCGGCTGTTCGATGAATCCAAATCGCGGCGCGCGGTCTATTTGATCGCGGCGTTCACCGGACTCCGGCGCGGCGAGCTTGCCAAGATCGTTTGGGGGGATGTCGATCTCGAGCGCGACACCCTGACGATTCGCGTTGGCGTCGGCAAAGCGGCGCGAGAAGATCGCATCGCGCTCCACGCGGACGCGGCGGCGGAGCTTGCTCGGATCAAGCCAGCTGATGCGAACGCCAGGACTCGCGTCTTTGACACACTCCCGCGCGATCGCACCTTCCGCGCCGACCTGAAGCGAGCCAAGATCGAACCGGTCGATGATGCCGGAAGAGTGGTGGACTTCCACGCGCTGCGGACGACGTTCGGGACCAACCTCGCACGGGCGGGTGTCATGCCGCAATTGGCGATGCGACTCATGCGTCACAGCGACATGAAGATCACGCTGAAGCACTACACCGACCTTCGGCTCCACGATGAAGCGAAGGCAGTTGCGGCCCTTCCGAGCGTGCCCGATGCGCCGGGTTCAACGCCCGAGAAGCAGCGCGCAACAGGGACCGATGGCGCGGGTGCGCTCGCGCGCACCGAGGCGGGTTCGGTGGTAGCGCCAGTGGTAGCGCATCGCGCCCCCGAGGGTGCTCCGGCGTTCGGTATGGTGCGCAATCGCGCGGATGCGGACGGATCACTTCGACTCGTTGGCGGGACTAGCCACGCGGCGCAAAGTGGGTATACTTCAGGCCTTCGCACACCGGTGCAACCGGGTGCAAAGGCCAAGGGCGGAAGGCGACGGAAGTCCTTGAATGACAACCTGTTAGGGGCGATTGGCGCAGTTGGCTAGCGCGCATGCATGACACGCATGAGGTCCCGAGTTCGAGTCTCGGATCGCCCACGTTTCGACCAGGCGAGCTTCGGCTCGCCTGGCTTGTTTTTGGCGCCGCTTGTCTCCCGCCTTGGCCCGTGCCGCGGACAGGGTTGCACCGGGGTCGGCGACCTCTCTGCTTCCATGGCCGAATCCGCGGGACGATCGCTGTCAACTCTGCCATTTTGAGCCGCCGGCCCGTTGGGTCGGCAGGGCGCCAACCGGTGGGGCCGTCAGCGGTCGATCGCGTTGCACCACGCGCGATCTTGGCGTAGTGTGCCCGCTTCCCGATTTCGGGCGACGGAGGCACGACGACATGGCGATCCCCCAGCTCACCGAGGAACAGATCCACTCGTGGACGCGCGAGCAGAAGGACCGCTGGTGGCTGGAGAACGTCTTCCGCGGCGACATGCCGCAGCTCACCATCCGCTCGGCGATCACCGGTTTCCTCCTGGGCGGCGTCCTGTCCGCGACCAACCTGTACGTCTCCGCCAAGACTGGCATCACGCTCGGCGTCGGCCTCACCAGCGTGATCCTCGCCTTCGGGATGTTCAAGCTGTTGTCGGCGATGCGCGTCGCACGGGACTTCACCATCCTTGAAAACAACGCGATGCAGTCCATCGCGACCAGCGCCGGCTACATGACCGTCCCGCTCATGTCGAGCTTTGCGGCCTACTTCTGGAAGGCCAATGTCGTTCTCCCCTGGTACCAGTTGTTGGCGTTCAACATCATGACCGCCGCGATGGGCGTCCTGGTCGCGTTTCCCATGAAACGCCGCTTCATCAACGACGAGCAGCAGCCCTTCCCCGAAGGGCGCGCCTGCGGCGTGGTGCTCGACACGCTCTACTCCGGCAAGGGAGCGATCGGGATCGTGCAGGCCCTGGCGCTCCTGGGCGCGGGCGCGGTCACCGCGGTGATCGAGATGGCCAAGGGCGAAGCGTTCATGAAGCTCCTATACGTCCACGCGCTGGGACGCAAGTCCTATTACCTCCTCAATGAGCAACTGGACGCGATCTACTACAAGCTCGCGTCGGCCTACCACTGGTGGACGCCACGCATCAACGGCGTGGACTTCGGCACGCTCGGGCTCCGCGCGACGCTCGACATGGCGATGCTCGGGACCGGCGGCCTCATGGGTCTCCGGACCGCGACCAGCATGCTGATCGGAATGGTGATCAACTACGCGGTCCTTGCGCCGATCATGATCGCGCGCGGCGACATCGTGGTCCGCGAGCTGAACGGGAAGGTCATCGCGATCAGCCAGCGCGAAATCCTCACGCAGTGGTCCATCTGGTGGGGCGTGGGCATCATGGTCGTCGGCTCGCTGGTGGCGCTCTTCGCCAAGCCGAAAGTGATCATCGACGCATTCCGGGGTCTGGGAGGGAAGAAGCAAGGCACGGCGGACCCGGTGGCGCCCATCGAACTCCCGCTCAGGGTTTCGTTCATCGGGCTGCCGATCTGCGCCGTCGCGGTCGCGTGGATGGCCCACACCTGGTACCAGGTTCCCTACTGGATGACGATCGTCGCGCTCCCGCTCATCTTCGCGCTCTCGCTCATCTGCACCAACTCCATGGCGCTCACGAGCTGGACTCCCACGGGCGCGCTCGCGAAGATTCCGCAGTTCACGTTCGGCATGATCGATCGGCACACGCCCGGCATCAACCTGATGACGGCGGGCATCACCGCGTCCGTCGCCAGCAACGCCGCCAATCTGCTCTCGGACATCAAGCCCGGGTACATGCTCGGCGCCAAGCCGCGCCAGCAGGCGATGGGGCACGTCATCGGGATCATCGCCGGCGCGCTGGCCAGCACCCCGCTCTTCTATCTCCTCTTCCTCTCGGGCCACCAGGAAGGCCAGCCCGTCCAGGACGCGATGGTGAGCGAGAAATTCCCGATGCCCTCGGCCGTGCAGTGGAAGGGCGTGGCCGACATGATCGAGCAGGGGCTGACGGGGCTGAAGCCCTCGGCGTTGTGGTCGCTGATCATCGCGGCGGTCGCCGCGGTGGTGTTGGAATTCGGGCGGATCAAGACCCGCGGCAAGTTCTGGCTTTCGCCCGTCAGCATCGGGCTTGGGGTCGTGCTCCCGCCCAGCGCGACGATGTGCATGTTCGTCGGCGCGGTGGTCTTTGGGCTGCTCCACCACGTCAACCGGAATCGGGAAGGCAAGCTGGGGCACACGTTGTGGGTGCGCGCGCTGGAGCCGATCTGTGCCGGGCTCATCGCCGGGGCAGCGCTGGTGGGCATCAGCGACAAGGTGCTCGAGGTGTTCCTGCTCCCTCTGCTGGAAAAGTGATCGGCGCGCCCCGCGACGGCGCGGGCCAGACCGGATACTTCTACAATCTTCCGTGCCAATTCTCTCCTGCACCAACATCCGCCACGCCTTCGGGCAACGCGTCATCCTCGACGGCGTGTCGCTCTCCATCGAGCCCGGCGAACGAATCGGGATCGTCGGGCGCAACGGGTGCGGCAAGACCACGCTCATGAAGATCCTCACCGGGCAGATCGCCCCCGACGCGGGGAGTGTCTCGCTGCAACGCAGCTGCCGCGCGGGCTACCTGCACCAGGACCCGAATCTTGACCCGTCAGAAACCCTGCGCCAGTCCGCCGAGGGCGCGTTCGTTGAGCTGCACCGCCTTCATCTGGAACTCGACCGGGTCTTTGCCGCGATGGAAGAGGCGACCCGCGCGGGGAACGACGCCGCCATCGACAAGCTCCTGAAACGCCAGGCCCAGCTCGAGCGCGATGTCGAGGCCGCCGGCGGATACGCGATCGATCACAAGATCGAAGCGGTGCTTCACGGCCTGGGCTTCACGGATTCTCAGTTCTCGATCCCGGTCTCGTCGCTCTCCGGCGGGCAGAAAGGCCGCCTCGCGCTCGCCAAGCTGCTGCTCGAAGAGCCCGACATCCTGCTCCTCGACGAGCCGACCAACCACCTCGACATCGACGGGCGTTTGTGGCTCGAGTCGTTCCTCACCGAGCAGTTCCGCGGCGCGGTGGCGATGATCAGCCACGACCGATACATGCTCGACAACGTCGTGACGCGGATCATCGAGGTCGAGCACGGGCGGCTGATCGAGTACCCGGGCAACTACGCCGATTTCCGCGAGATCCGCGCCGAACGCCGAATGGCCCAACTTCGGGCCTTCGAGAACCAGCAGGGGCGATTCAGGAAGGAGGAGGCGTTCATCCGGCGCTACAAGGCCGGGCAGCGGGCCAGGCAGGCCAAGGGGCGCCAGAGCAAGCTCGACCGCGCCAAGGCGGAGTTCACCCTCGAGCGCCCGATGGACGTGTCCGTCTTCGCGCTCGAACTCCCCAAGGCCGAGCGCACCGGGGACATCGTGATCTCCGCGCGCGGGCTCTCAAAGCGATACGCGAGCGACGATGGCACGACCAAGGTTCTGTTCAACGAGCTTGACGTCTCGGTCGCGCGAGGCGAGCGTTGGGGCATCATCGGCCCCAACGGCGCTGGCAAGTCGACCCTTGTCAAGTGCCTGCTCGGCGAGCTTGATCCCGATGCGGGGGCCGTTCGCCTCGGCACGAACGTCAAGATCGGGTACTACCGCCAGCTGCACGAAGGCGTTGATCGCGACAAGCCGGTGTACCGGTACCTGCAGGACGTGATTCTGAAGGAGTGCCCCGGCCAGCTTCTCAGCGAGCAGCAGGCGCGCAACCTGGCGGGCGCGTTTCTCTTCTCGGGGACCGAGCAGGACCGGGAGATGGGGATGCTCTCGGGCGGTGAGCGAAGCCGCGCTGTCCTCGCGGGGCTGCTCGCCAGCGCGAAGAACCTCCTGGTGCTCGACGAGCCGACCAACCACCTCGACATCCCGAGCGCGGAGCGATTGGAGGACGCGCTGGCGATGCCCGAGGAGGACGGCGATCTCGGGTACGAGGGAACTCTTCTGCTCATCAGCCACGATCGAGCGCTGATCGATGCGACCTGTGATCGGCTGTTGGTTCTGGACGGCAAGGGCGGGTGCGAGGTGTTCCTCGGTAATTACACCGAATGGCACGAGAAGGCGACCTTGCGCCAGCGCGAAGCGGCCCAAGCCCTCGCCGAGGAAAAGGCCCGCCGCGAGGAGAGCGAGCGTCGAAAGCGCCTGGCGGAGGAGAGTAAGAAGAAGTCCACGAGCCCGCAGCCGAGCGTGAATGCGCTCTCGAAGCTCAAGACCGAGCAGCTCGAGGCGAAGATCGAGAAGATCGAGACGCGCATCCGGGCGATCGACTTGGAGCTCGGCGATCCGGACGTCTGGCGTCAACAGTCGAAGGCCAATGCGCTGGGAGACGAGCGTCGAAAGCTCGCCGAAGAGCTCGAGCCACTGGAGTTCGAGTGGGCGAGGCGGGCCGAATCGCTGTAAATGAGCCCCGGCGTGGCGGCCGCGGCGTGGTCAGGTCGCGCGGATTCGTGAGAAGCAGAATCGAGCGCCCCGCCTGGCCAACACTGGCTGGCCTCTCGGGATGTCCCGCGGCTCGGTGAAATCCTCGCGGCGTCTAGGTCCCGAGCCAGATCATCAGACCGGCGATCGCTCCGCCGGCGAGCAGCAGCGCGCTCCCGAGCACGAGCATCCAGTTCCATCCCTCGGAGCCCTCGTCGCTGGGAGCCTTGACCAGCTTGAGGCAGAACTCGGTCTGACGCGAGAGGGGCGACTCGCCCCGGCGTGCCGCGTCCTGAACGATGGCGATGACGAGATTGGCGTCGAATGTGCGGAGCCCCATGCGGAGCGCGCCGCCGATGAGCTCCCGGCGTTTTTCGGGCGATAGCAACGCCGCCTTCCCGCCGTCGAGCGTGCGCGCGACGTGGACCGCGAAGACCCAGCGGGCGTCGAGCGCGGAAAGACCCGCGGCCGACCGATTCTCGGCCGCCACCGAGCCCGCCGAACGCGTAAGGTCGGGCGCGATGGCGCCACGCGTCGGATGATGCCCCGACGCCGCGTCGGCGTTCACCAGACGCAACACCGGCCCACTCTGGAGGCTGCCGCCCATGGCTCCCAACGGTACGGGCATTCCGCGTGCCAACCCCTGCAGGAGGGGCGCCGATTCCTCCGATAGAGTCGCGGCGTTGTATGCTCGATCGGCCATTGCGGCGTGGCGAGGTGTTATGCAGACGCAGGGAGATGAGACAACCGAACAAAATAGCAACGAGCTGCCAGCCGTCGACTGCAAGCTGCCGCCGGCGGAGGTCATGGAGCGGGCGAGACAGATGTCCAGGCGGGGGAAGCTCCCGGGGTTTGCACAGACTTCGGCGACGGGTTTTCGGGCCGACGCCTTTGCCACGCCTTTCGAGTACACGCTGTCCTGCACGATCGAGGCGGCCGGTGACGGGTCTCGACTTCGCTTTCGCGCGACCATGAACCGGCGCACGCCCTGGGTGTATGCCTTGTTGCTGCTGGCGACCGTCTGGCCGGGCGTGTGGGTCACCGATTCGATGCTGAAGACCTACTTCTCGTGGTACGCTATTGAGACGTGGTGGTGGTACCTCCCGATCACCGCGCTCCCGCTTCCCTGGATGTGGAGTTCGTTCTTGCGGAAGAGTCGCGCGGGCGCCGACTCGTCGGCCCGGGAGCTGATCGCGGACATCGCGTCGGGTGTGGGCGGCGTCGCGGGCACCTAGACGGTGTCTATCTCAATCCGAGGGTCTTCTCGATCTCATCGGCCGCGAGCTTGCGGGCGTTCCGTCCCGCGAACAGCGACACGATCGCCGCCAGTTCCTCGCGCTGCTTGGACGCCAGCTCGGGCTTCTCGATGATTCCCAGCACCGCGCGCGTGATCGGCTCGGGCCCGCCGAAGTGCGGCACGAATTCGGGCACGATCTCCCGGTGCGCGATCACGTTCGGAAGCGTGAACAACTTTGTCGCCATGATCGCCTTCACGACGTAATACAGCAGGAAATTCGACTTCTTATAGACGATCACCATGGGGCGGAGCTGCTTGGCGACCTGGAGCGTCACCGTGCCGCTCTTCACCAGCGCCAGCTCGCACCAGCGGATGACCACGTCGGTCGCGCCGACCAGGCAGCGCATCGACCCGGGCCAGCCGTTGTTCTCGACACGCCCGAGGCCCAGGCGATCCGCGAGCTGCGCCGCGACCACCTGCAACTGCTCCGCGACCGCCGGACGCGTGGCGGCGACCACCGCGATCGCACCCGGGTGCTTGGCGCGGACCTTCGCGAAGACTTCCAGCATCATCGGATAGTTTCGCCGAAGCTCGTCGGGGCGCGACCCCGGCATGATGGCGATCCGCGGCGCGCCGCTCGGCAACTCCGCGACCCTCGCGTCCAGCGCGGCCTCATCGATCGGCTCGTCAAAGAGAAAGTGCCCGATGAACGTCGCCGGCACGCCTCGCTTCTGAAAAAACTTCTCTTCGAATGGGAGCACGCACAGCACACGATCGGTCAGGCGGCGGAGCTTGTGAATGCGCCAACGGGCCCAGGCCCAGATCTGCGGCGCCACCAGGTGCACCACCTTGATCCCACGGGCCTTGGCCATGGCGCAGATGGGAAAATTCGCCGCCGGCGAATCGACCGGGACGTGCAGTTCGACGTTGTTTCGATCCAGCCACGCCCCGATCCGCTCGTTGATCTTTCGATGCTCCTCGAGCTTCCTGAGGCCGGGCAAACCCATGACGGCGTCGTCGCCGGTCCGTTCGATCACCTCCGCACCCGCGGCGGCCATGCGTGGCCCGCCCCAGGCGAACACCTTGAGTTCCGGGTGACGTGACAGCAGCTCGCGAATGACCGCCTGCGCATGGTCATCCCCGCTTGGCTCGAAGGCCGTGAACAGCACGCGCGGCGGACGACCCTCGGCGTCGGCGGTCCTGAGATGTTCCTGGGCCTGCATCACGACCCGGAGTGAAGTGGTGTGACGACGTGATGTCAACCGGGCGGCCGCCGGGATTTGCGGTCAGAACCCCGCCGCCGCCAGCCACGCCGAGGGTCTCTCCTCCATCGCCTGTGCGATCGACAGCAGCGATTCCATGCTGGGGAGGTGCGCCCCGCGCTCGACGGCGCTCAACTGGCTCACGGAGAGCCCGGAGGCCTCGGAAAGCTCCTTGAGCGTCCACCCTCGGTCGGTCCTGGCCAATCGCACGCGCCGACCAAGTTCGTGGCGCAGCTTGTCCTGCGGGCGGAGCCCCAGCCCGAACGCCGCGGACGCCTGCGCCAGGCAACGCCGGAGTTCTTCGATCCCGAACGGCTTGGCAAGGTAATCGAAGACGTCCTGCTTGAACGTCTGACGCATGCTGTCCAGTGACGGATAGCCCGTCACCACGACCACGCACAGGCGGCTCCAACGCCTCCGGATCTCGGTCAGCACCGATTCACCGCTGAACGAGCCCATCTTGATGTCGAGCAGCACGACATCGGGCAGGCGCGATTCACACGCGCGAAACAGCTCGTCCGGCGTGGCGCACACCCGGACCTCGTGCCCTTCCCGCTCCAGGACGTCCCGAATGTACTGGCGAAAGTCCTCGTCGTCGTCGAGCGAGACGATGGAGAGGGGGGGCTGGGTTGTCGTGAGTTCGGCCTGGGGATCGGTGGTCATGGTGCGGGCTCGCGCGGGGTGGTTGGCGGAGTATTGGCCGGTGGCGTCACGCCGGCTTCGAGCGCGTCGACGGGGAGCACAACCTCGAACACCGAACCCGTGCGCCCTGCGTCCATGTTCTTCGCCATGATCATCCCGCCGTGCTCGCGGACAATTCCCTCGGCGACCGCGAGGCCCAGCCCCGTGCCGCGCGCGTCCAGGCGCGTGCTGGCAAACGGCTCGAAGAGGCGCGGAAGAATCTCGGTATCGATCCCGGGGCCGGAGTCGGTGACCGAGATGGAGGCCCACCGGCGATTGTCCCGTTCGATCAGCTTCGCCGAGACGGCGACGGCGGGCGCGCCGACGGGGAACAGGCCGTCCTCCGCGTTCGAGGGGAGCGATCGCACCGCGTCGACAGCGTTTCTCAGCAAGTTGACGAAGACCTGCACGAGGCGTTCGGAGTCGCCGTCGACGACAAGATCGTGAGCGACAGTGCTTCCGATCATTCCGTCCGGCACCTTCCGCTCGAGCCTGACCAGCGTGGCGGCCTCGTCAATGACGCGCCAGAGTGGCGTCGTTCGCCGGTGCGGCGGCCGCATCCGGGCAAAGTCGAGCAGACTTTCGCTCAACCGCTCCAGACGGCGCACGACCCGCACCAGCAGTTCGGCTCGCGCCGGCTCGACGCCCTGGTCGGGCTTGGCCGCGATCGCCTCCACCAGACCCTTGGCGACCGCCAGCGGGGTGTTCAGCTCGTGGGCGATCCCCGCCGACATCATGCCAAGGCTGGCCAGGCGATCGGCGTCGGCGAGGTTTCGCCGCGCCGTTTCGAGCAGGTGGTTCTTGCGTTTCAGGTCGTTGGCGACCTCCTCGATCGTCGCGAGGGCCGCCGCCAATTCGTCCTCGTGGGTGCGGAGCGCCCGGATGGACGTGTTCCGCGATCGCATGATCTCGCCCAGTTCATCGGCCGGGATCGACGAGTCGGGGATCAGCTCATCCTCGCGTCGTCCGTCGCGCACCGCCTCGTCGGCGTGGAGCAGGCGGCGGATCGGCCCGTAGACGTTCTGGGGGAGCACCAGCACCTCGAGCACAAGCACGATGGCGGCGTACGCGGCCAGCAGCGCGATGGTGACGATCACATACAGGCGTCGCTCCGCCTCGCGAGAGCCCGCGACGCTCGCTTTCGCCTCGTAGTACACGCCGCCGCCGGACCTCCCGAGGAACATGATCGCGGTCGGACCGTGCCCGTCCTGGGCCGGTCTTTCGATCGCGACGCCCGCCAGCGAAGCGGCGTGGGCCGCCAGCGCCGGGCTCAGACCAAGCTCCGCCGCGCTCCCCTCGATGATCTGGGTGTCGGGAATCGACGACGGGGTCGCGCCGGCGGCCAGGGCGGTCAGCGCGAGCTTCGAGGCGTTCACGTCCGCACGCTCGATCACCCGCCCGATCGCCGGACGCAGCACCAGCAAGAGAAGCAACGCCAGCGCGATCCAGAACGACGTGTGCAGCACGATGAGCTTCTTGCGGATCCGCATGCCCGACAGCAGCCCGCCCGGCTTGGGGCGCGGCAAGAGACGCACCCGAAGCTTCGGGAGAGGGCTCTGAAAAAGGCTGACGCTTTCAGCGTTGTCGCCCATGATCTGGTCGGCCCGGCGTGACGGCTACAGTCGCCCCTTCCATGGCGAGTCAGCCCGCGCACCGATCATCCTCCCCGACACCGCCCGTTTGGGCAAGCGCCCGCGCCCGGGCGATCCTCGCCGTGGCGCGTCAGGCGGCCCGCCGCCCCGATCTGCTCCCCATGGAACCCGACGTGGCCGGCCTCGCGCCGCGCGACGCCGCGTTCTCCCACGCCATCTACGACACCGTCCTGCGTCACTGGATCACCTTGGAGTTCATCCTCGACCGCTTCCTCTCCACGCCCGTCCGTGACCTGGAGCCCAACATGCAGGCGGTGCTGTTGGTCGGGGCGGCCCAGATTGTTGCGATGGACGCGGTCCCTCCGCACGCCGCCGTCGACGAGGCGGTCCGCTGGGCCAAGGCCTCGATCCGCCCGGGAGCTGGGGGCCTCGCCAACGCCGTGCTGCGAAAGATCAGCGAGGCGGTCCCTCGTGCGACCGATGAGGTCGGCCGCTCGATCCCCCTGACCCGCGCGGCCTGGAGCATGGGTGACGACGAGTTCCCGCTCGCCAGCGGGCGATCTCGGGTGCTTCGGGGCGTGAAACTCCCCACCGATCCCACGCTTCGGCTCGCGGTCGCGACCAGCCATCCCAAAGGCTTGATTGAGGAATGGAGTAACCATTACGGCGGCGACTCGGCGAGAGCCATCGCGCACCACAACCTCGGCGAAGCGCCGACCATCGTGAACGCGGGCTATCTCCCCGCGGAACTCGCGAGCAAACTGTCTGTCAATCCGGCCCTGTCACCCCACGCCGAGCCGGGGCACTTCGTCTTCAGCGGGCACGAATCGGCGCTGTCGGAGTATCTGGCCGACCAACCCGGCGCTTGGGTGCAGGACTCTTCGTCGTCCCAGGCCGTTCGAAGCATCGAGGATCTGCGCCCCGAGCGCATCGTGGACCTGTGCGCCGGGCGAGGGACCAAGACCCGCCAGCTCCGGGCGGCATTCCCGGGCGCCCGGATTATCGCGACCGACACCGACGACGCGCGCCGAAGCGTGCTCCAGGCCACGTTCCGCGGCGATGCATCGGTCACCGTCTGCGCCTACGCGGAAGCGCTGGACCTCGCACGAGCGGCCGCCGACCTTGTTCTGATCGACGTGCCCTGTTCAAACACCGGCGTGCTGGCCCGACGACTGGAAGCCAAGTACCGAGCGAGCGCCGAGCAGACCGGTCGGCTGATCGAGATTCAGCGTGAGATTCTTGCCCAGGCCTCCGCGCTGCTGGGGCCCTCCGGCGCGATCCTGTACGCGACGTGCTCGATCGAAAAATCGGAGAACCAGGACCAGGCGAGTTGGGCCGCCGCCCGGCTTGGCCTCCGGGCTTCGCGCGAGCGGTCGTCGTTGCCCACGGGGCTTCCGGGAGAGTCGGCGTCGGGCTATCGGGATGGCTCGTACTCCGTGCTTCTGGCCCGCACTTCCGGGCCGCGTTGAGTGGGGTACACTCATCGACCCTGCGCGGCACGCGGGGCGATCGGCGGAGTCTGATTGGCCGCGTGCCGGTTGCGGGCGCGGATATGACCAGGGCAGCACATGAATCTTTTGGACCACCTGAGCCTCGAATGCATCCGCGCACCGCTGGCGTCGCGCGACAAGAAGGGCGTGATCGAGGAGCTGGTTGACTTGCTCGCGCTCGCGGGGCGAGTGGCCGACGCCAAGTCACTCAAGGAAGCCGTCTGGACCCGCGAGCAGACCCGCACGACGGGCATCGGGCACGGCCTGGCGATCCCCCATGGCAAGTGCCCCGGCATGAGCTCGCTCGCCCTGGCCGTCGGCAAGCCCGCCGAGCCGCTCGACTTTGAGGCGATCGACGGGCAGCCCGTTCGACTGGTGGTGCTTCTGGCCAGCCCGCCCGACAAGACCAGCGACCACATCCAGGCGCTGGCCCGGATCAGCCGCCTCATGATGATGAACGACTTCCGCGAGAAGATTTACGCGGCGGGGAGCACCGCCGAGATTTACGAACTGCTCCGGTCGCAGGAGCGTCTCGCGTGAAACCGCGCCGCGGGCGCGATCCCTCGGCGTTTGTGTTTGCGCCCTTGCCCGCCATCGAGGCCATGCTGGAGCGATCGACCGGCGTGCGCGGCGCTCCCGAGGCGCTCGCCGACGCCGTGAGGTATTCATTGATCGGTGGGGGGAAGCGCTTGCGTCCTCTGCTGGCCTGGCACTGCGCCGAGGCGGTGGGGGGGCGCGGGCGCGACGCCGCACCGGCCCTCGTCGCGGTCGAATACGTCCACGCCTTCAGCCTTGTGCACGACGACCTGCCGGCGATCGACAACGACGATCTGCGCCGCGGCCGCCCGACGCTCCATATCCACGCCGGCGAGGCCATGGCCATCCTGGCGGGCGACGCCATGCTCAACAACGCGTTCGCGACGCTGGCACGCGCGAAGTTTCCCGCCGCGCTCGTCAGGCTGCTCATGGAGGAACTCTCCGGCGCGACCAGCGCCATGATCGCCGGACAGGTCTACGACACGCTCGGCGGCCTGCCCGAGTCTCTTCCCGCGATCCGCAGGCTCCAGCTCGTTCACCGCAACAAGACCGGTGCGCTTCTCCGCGCGGCGTGCCGGATGGGCGCCCTGTGCGCCATCGGCCCCAGGCCACGCGACAAGCGCCTCGCGGTCATCACCCGCTACGCCGACGCGATCGGCCTGATGTTCCAGATCGTCGACGACCTGATCGACGTCCAGCAGTCCAGCGAGCACACAGGCAAGCGCACGCAGAAGGATGCCGACAAGGGCAAGCTGACGTATCCGGGGGTGCTCGGCGTGGACGCCTCGCGGACCGAAATCCAGCGCCTCCACGCCAAGGCCCGCCGGGCCGTCCGGGAACTCGGGCGCCCGGCCGAGCCGCTCCGCGTTCTCGCCGACCTGATGGCCACGCGAACGCGCTAGACTCGAACCCGCGGCCCGCGATTTCGTAATGAGTGTGATGCTGGCCGACGTGAGGGGAAGGCGCTAGAGTTTTCAGGAAGAGATGAAAGTACTTCCTGGCGCGGGTTCGACGCCCCATGGGATCGGGATCGCGCGGATTGGATCGGAGCGTGCGAGGGCGCGTTTGCAAGAGAGCGGTCCGCTCCGATGAGGTGATGATGCGACTACTCGACACGATCAAGAGTCCCGCTGACCTTCGGGCGATCCCCGTCGAGCAGCTCCCCCAACTGGCCCAGGAAATCCGCGACGCGATCTGCCATCAGGTCTCGCGCACCGGCGGACATCTCGCCCCCAACCTCGGCGTCGTCGAACTCACCATCGCGCTGCACTATGTCTTTGACTTCTCGTCCGACCGTCTGCTCTTTGACGTCGGCCACCAGTGCTATCCGCACAAGCTCTTGACCGGGCGTCTCCCTCTCCTGGACAACCTCCGCACCCGACAGGGCATGGCCGGTTTTCCCGAGCCCGGCGAATCCCCGTTCGACCTCTTCCGCGTCGGGCACGCCGGCACGGGGATCTCCACCGCCGTCGGCATGGCGCGCGGCGATTCGCTCGCCGGTGAAGCCTTCGATCCAAAGCTCCGGCCCGATGGGCGACGCGTGGTCACCTTGATCGGCGACGCCTCGATCGTCAACGGCGTCGCCATGGAAGGGCTCAACAACGCCGGCACGCTCAGCCGCCAGTTTCTCGTGGTCCTCAACGACAACGGCATGTCGATCTCGCACCCGCAGGGCGCCGTCAGCCAGTACTTCGATCGCGTCCGCATCTCCTCCCTCTACGCCGACCTGAAGAAATCCGCGGGCGAATTCCTCAAGCACGTCCCCGGCGGCTCGCTCGTCCGCGAGGCGTACCACCGGGCCGGCGAAGCGACCAAGGCGATGCTCGACGAGGGCGGCTGGTGCGAGCACTTCGGGCTCAAGACCGTGGGCCCCATCGACGGGCACGATCTGCCGACGCTCATCGGCATCCTCTCCGAAGCCCGCGACTTCCCGCGCCCCATGGTTCTGCATGTCAAGACCATCAAGGGCAAGGGCTTCGGTTTCAGCGAGGCCGACTCGTCCAAGTTCCACTCGCCTCCGGCCTTCGAGTTCGACACCGACGAGGAGGGAGAGCCCGCCGAGCGAGCCTGCCGCGTCGAACTCAAGAGCGAAGGCCGATCCTTCACCGCCGCGTTCTCCGACGCCATGCTCACCATGCTCGCTCGCGATCCGAAGGTCGTCGCCTGCACCGCCGCCATGCCCGATGGCACGGGGCTCACCAAGTCCCTCGCCGCCCATCCTGATCGCGTCTGGGACACCGGCATCTGCGAGAGCCACGCCCTCGACATGATGGCCGGCCTGGCCAAGACCGGCTTCCGCCCGTTCTTTGCCGTCTATTCCACGTTCTTCCAGCGTGCGTTCGACCAGGCCTTCCAGGAAGCCTCGCTCCAGGGGCTCGCCGTCCGCCTCTGCCTCGATCGCGCCGGCTTGGTCGGCGGCGACGGCGCGGTGCACCACGGCTTCTGCGACACCGCGCTGCTCCGCACGCTCCCCGGCGCCGTCATCATGGCCGCCATCGACGAGCCCTCGCTCATCGCCGCCCTTGAGTTCATGCGCACGCACGACGAATCGCTCTCCAGCGTTCGCTACCCGCGCGACGTGGTCTCCGCAAGGCTCTCGAATCAGCCATGCCCGCCCTTCGCGCTCGGCAAGGCCCGCTTGCTCACGCCCGAGATCGAAAGCCCCGACGCCGCGGTCCTCGCGTTCGGCACGCCCGCGCTGGCGGCACTCGACGCCACCGATCAACTCAAGGGTGAGTATTGCGTCGAGGTCTACGACGCTCGCTTCGCCAAGCCCGTCGACGCGGCCCTGATCCGGCGCCTGATCGAGCGAGGCACCCCGATCATCACGGTCGAAGACCACTCGGTCGTCGGAGGGTTCGGGAGCGCCGTCCTCGAATCGGCGCAAGAAATGGGGCTCGGGACCGCGGGCATTACTCGTCTCGGTCTGCCCGATACGTTCATCCACCAGGACTCGCGCTCCAAGCAGCTCGCCGAGGCCGGGCTGGATTCCCTATCAATCGCACGCGCGATCCGTCAGGGCGTGATCCGGCGTGAGGAACTGGTCCGGGGCGATTCGGCCCTTCGGTCGCATGTCCCCGCCGAGCCGAGCGCGGCGGCCCCGGCGATCGCTCGCCACGGCGGGGCGCCGCTTCCATAGGGCGACCATGACGGAGCAATCCTGTCCGCTGATCCGACGCCCTTTGCGTTCCTTCGGATGCTGTCCGGATTCGTCCGCGGGTTCTACGCCGCGTTCTGGCTTGCGTTGACCGCTCGTGTCCGCCCGCCCGGCGTGGCGTGCGTCACCGCCGCCGGGCACGAGATCGCCAGCACCGTGATGTCGTCGATCTGGTGGAGCGATCCCGAATGGTGATCGAGGGCGAGCGAGAGTTCGTTCGCCGCCGCCTCGGCGGGGCGCCCTTCGCGGGCGTGTACCGCCATTTTTTCGAGGTACTTGATGTACTCGTGGTTGGCCTTCGTGGTCGAGCGTGTGATCGATTCGAGGGTTGGGAATGCGGTCTCCAGGCCGTCGGTGTAGAGCACGAGGGTGTCGGCCGGGCGCAGGTCAAAGCTCACCTGGTCGAAGATCGCGTCGTCGAACACGCCCAGCAGCGGCCCCTCGGTTTCGTGGCGCACGCGCTGTCCCGCTCGCAGGAGCAGCGGCGGCGGATGCCCCGCGCCGGCGAGGGTGACGCGCATGGTCGGGAGGTCGATGCAGCCGTACACCGCGGTCGCAAAGCGCTGGGCGGCGTGGGGTCGCGAGCAGAACTCGCGATTGAGCCTGTTGAGAACCTCCGCGGGCTCGAGCACCCGCCACTCGTCGCCGCGGCGATCGCGCGTCTCCAGCGAGCGGGAGAGCGCCATGGTCACCAGCGCCGCAGGCACGCCGTGCCCCACCGCGTCGGCGATCAGGAATCCGACCGTGCGATCGTCAAGCTTGCGGACGTCGTAGAGGTCGCCGCTGACATAGCCCATCGGCTTGTAGATCACGCCGAAGGTCGCGCCGGGCACCTCCGGGAGTTCCCTCGGAAGCAGCTCGCGCTGGACGGCGGCGGCCAGGTGCAGTTCCTCGTGGATCTTGTCCATCTCGCCGCGTAGTCCGCCCTGCGAGCTCTGGGCCAGGTGCAGATCGCGCGAGACGGCGTGGAGAAGATGCTGTCTCTCCCCCAGGGTGCGGAGCGTGGTCGCGAGAGTTGAGGGCTCCGCGTCCAGCATGTCGATGATCGTGCCGTCGCGGTTTCGGCGCAGAGCGCCCGCGGCGTCCGCGGGCACGAGCACCACCGCCGGCACCAGACGATCCCTCAGCAGCGACAGCACACGGAATATCTCGGGCATCGGGGCATCAAGAGCCAACAGCACGGGCGGCGCGGCGGCAAAGTCGACGCCCGGCCGGATCAGCTCGACCCGCGCGAGCAATTCGTCATGGGTGATCAGCTCGCCACGGGCCTCTTCGGCGCCGGGCCACACCGCCGCGATCGGCTCAACCCAGCGCGACACCGCGCGGTCGATCAGCGTTGGCGAGGCCGCGACGATGAACGTGCTCGAGCCCATGAGCCTCCAGCCACGGCGTGCCGGGTTCTCGGACCCGGCCTTCCACGCCGATACGGGGGCTTATCGGTTCACTTGGCCCGCTTCTTCAGGCCGACCGTGTCGAGCTTGACCTTGTCACCCTCTTTCACCTCCAGGGTGTCGAGCGTGTCGCCCGCCAGTTCAATAACAAACTGGGCGGCGTACTTGCTGCCGTACCGCTTGAGGCGCTGCTCGTACTTGTCCTGTGACGGATCGTCGGTCTTGGGCTCGTCGGGCCGGCGCGGCTCCTCGACCTTCATCTTGTGCTTGGCGACCACGCGCCCGGTTCCGTCCAGGAAGATGATGTCGATCGGGATCGGGCAGTCGCGCATCACAAACTCGCGCTCCTCGGCCCTCTTGAACACGAAGAGCATCCCGCCGTCCTTCGGGATCTCCTTGCGGTCGGAGAGGCCCTTGAAGCGGTGCTCGTCGTCGAGCGCCAGCTCGAGCCTGAAGTCCCTGTCCTTGATGGTGACCTTCGCGAACTTGTCGTCATCCGCGGGCGGCTCGTCGCACGCCGAGAGGTTGAGTGTGCACGCCAGCGCCGCCGTCATCGCGAGGCGAGGAAGGGTGGCAACGATCGATCGGCGGGTCATGTCGAGAGCAGCCATTGTTCGTCCTCCGGCGTGTAGGTCACCGCGGCCCGGGGAATCGTATCCAATCGCAGGCGCTCGCGAAATTGCGGCGCACTCATCGGAACGCGGGGGCCCAGGCCGCACCAGTGCCCGATCAGGCCGATCACGCGCTCGACCGGCACGCCGCCGGCCCGGTAGCTATCCAATCGCGTGTCGCCGTGACGCTTGGCCAGGCGTCGCCCATCCTGGCCCTTGACCATCGGCAGGTGGTAATAGCGCGGCGTGGGAAGCCCGAGCGCCCGCTGGAGCATGATCTGGCGAGACGCCGAATCGAGCAGGTCATCCCCACGAACGACATGCGTCACGCCCTGGCGCGCGTCGTCGACCACGACCGCGAGTTGATAGGCGGGCTGCTCACGCTTGGTCCAGATCACAAAGTCGCCGATCGTCCCCGATGGATCATGACGTTGCCGCCCCGCGAAGTGATCGTCAAACTCGACTACGCCCGCGGGCGTGGCGAAGCGCCAACTCGAACGTTCATCATCCCTCGCAAAGTCGCGCGGCACCAGCGCCGGACGCAGCGAGGACGGGAAAGCGATGTCGTGCGAACCCTCCTGCGGCGCCGATGCCGCCGCCTCAATCTGCGAGCGCGTCAGTTCGCACGGGTATGCCATCGCCGCCGCGGCGAGTCTTTGCATCGCGTCTCGGCATGGCCCAAGGTCCTGGGACTGGATGAGCGGGCCGACATCCCAATCCAGGCCCAGCCAGCGGAGCAGATCGGTGGTGAGCTCGATCGCGCCGGGCTTGACGCGCGGGCCGTCGATGTCCTCGATGCGCAGGATGATGCGCCAGCCGTGCTTGCGAGCCAGGGCCCAGTTGACCAGAAACGTCCGGGCGTTGCCCAGGTGCAGGGCGCCGGTCGGCGACGGCGCCAGCCGAGTGGTCGGCGGGCCCGCGGCATTGGCCTGTGAGTCCGGGGCGATCGCGGAGGTTTCTGGTTGGGTATGCACGTGGGGGAGATTCGCTACACTGACCGTGCGACCCGGACCGACCGGGCCTGGAGCACGCGATGAAGAAGCTTACCGCCGCACAGGTCGAGGCCGCCCTCAAGGACCTGCCCGAATGGTCCGAGCTCTCGGGCGCGATCCAGCGGACCTATCAATTTCCCAGCTTCATGGGCGCGATGGAGTTCGTGCATAAGGTGGCGGCCCAGGCCGAGGCCGATCAGCACCATCCCGACATCCTCGTGCGGTACACCAAGGTGACGCTGAGCCTCTCGACCCACGATGCCGGCGGCATCACCAAGAAAGACTTCGCCCTCGCCAAGAAATGCGACGCGATCCTGGCGGGATCGTCCGCTTGATCGAGCGGGCGAGTCAGAGAAACATTTTCATGAGGCGCGCCGCCAGGGCATCGGCAAGAAGAACTCCCAAATCCGACAGCACGATCGCGGGCTCTCTCGTTGTCAGCAGCCCCCGTTCCTCCATTTGATCGAGCGCGCGATCGACACGAGATTCGATCTCCGCGCCCTTGGAACGGGCGCACGCCAATAGCCACCCGTGGGGGAGGCCTTCGCGTAAGCGCAGCCCCGTCATGATCCGTTCGCGCACGGTGCGCAGGGCGTCGCGTGGCTCGATCTCGCTCGTCGGCGCCCAGCCATCATCCGAGAGTGACAGATAGTCGTCCAGTCGCGGCGTGTTCTTCCAGCGGATCCCGCGCGCGTGTCCCGAGGCCGACGGACCGCACGCCAGCCATTGCTCCTGGCGCCAGTACGCCAGATTGTGCCTGCACTCAGCCCCCGGTCGGGCATAGTTCGAAACCTCGTATCGCTCCAGGCCGCCCGCCCGGAGCCGCTCGCCCACGAGCGTGAACATGTCGGCCTCAAGCTCCTCCTCCGCGGGATTGAACTCGCCGCGCTTGAGGCGGTGCGTCATGGCGGTGTTGGGCTCGTAGGTCAGGTTGTACGCCGAGACGTGCTCCACCGGGAGGGACATTGCCGTCTCGAGGTCACGTTCCAGGTCCGCGATGGTCTGGCCGGGTATGGCGTAGATGAGGTCGACCGACCGGCGTGTGATCCCCGCGCCCGCCACGATCTCGATCGCCCGGGCGACGTTATCCGGATCGTGCCAGCGTTCAAGGGTCTTGAGATGGGCGGCATGGAAGGTCTGGGCTCCCATGCTCACCCGAGTTACGCCGCCCGAGGCCAAGACCTCGGCCAGTTCACCCGTCACGGTCTCCGGGTTGCACTCGACCGTGAACTCTCCCACGCCGCGTCGGATGAGTGAAAGGTCGAATCGCTTTTCAAGGGTGGCGAGAAGGCGGCGCCACAACTCGGGTCGCAGGAGCGAGGGGGTTCCGCCGCCGACGAAGATGGTTCGGAGGGGTGCTCCTCCCGCCAGTGGCGACTGTGCCGCCAGCTCCGCCGAAAGCCGCTCGACGAACACTTCCTGCCGATCCCGCGTGTCGACGATGCTGTAGAAGTCGCAATAGTGGCACTTGTGAAAGCAGAATGGCACATGCACGTAGAGCGAGCGGACCGGCGATGGCGCCGCGTCGGGCCCCGCGGGGGCGGCCAGCACGGGGCGCGGTGATTCCGGCTGGCCGGATGAAGATTGCCCAAGTTGGGGAAGCGTGGTATCTTGCGGCATCGGGCCGGACCCCGGAGCGTACAGTTGGGGTGTCGGAACTCCCTCCCCGCGGGCCCGAGCGAAAGGGTAGCCCCGTGCTCACTGCCTCCCTCATTCTCGTCACCGCCGACAAACCTCCCCGCGAGGTGCCGGTGAAGAAGTCGACGCTGATCATCGGACGGCAAGACACCTGCCACATCCGGATTCCCTCCGATTCAGTGTCGCGCCAGCACTGCGAGCTTCGGGTGGATGACCGCGCCGTCACGGTTCGTGATCTGGGCTCGAGCAACGGGACGTTTGTCAACAAACGCCGCGTGAGTCAGACCGAACTGGTCGCGGGCGACGTCCTCACGATCGGGAATTTCACGTTCGTCGTCAAGATCGGGGATGCGCCCCCATCCATCGACCCCGCGAAAGTGCTGGCCGAGGCCACGCTCACCGGTCCATCCAAGCCCGCCGCCAAGCCCGTCCCGGCGAGGCCGGCCGCCAGCGGCAAGGCCAGCGTGCTCGATGAGATCGATACCGACGCTCTTTCCAATCTGGACGACGACAGCAGCTTCGCGGACTTTGATTTTAGCGACGACGACGAGAAAGACCAGCCGAAGCTCTAGCGCCGCCCGATCACGAGGCGGATCAATGCTTCGGCGCTGCTTCCGAGCGCCGCGGCGCGATCATCATGCCGCTACTTATCTTTCGGCTTTTCGGCCTGCGCCGGCGCCCCGGGCGAATGTCCGCGCCCCGAGGGAACCTTGATGCTGGTCCCGCACGATCGGCACCGAACGGTCTTGCCCCGCGCCGAACCGGGGACGGCCAGCACCTTGCGGCACGTCAGGTTCGGGCACAGGATTCGTACAGTCTCTTGCGGCATAGGGTGCGCAGCTCCCGCGTTCTGTCAGATCGGATTCGCCGCCAGGCCGCTTGACGGACGCGTCGGGTAACACGTCCCCGAGCCCCTCACAATCGGCACAGGCCGCACCGCTATCCCGATTGACCTACATTGAGGGGGCCGCGATTGAGCAAGAGGGCTTGGCGGCCTTGCAGGAGCGCGCGAGATGGCCGGATCGAACAAACCCAGCGCCGGGCACATGACCTCGGGCAGCGCTACCGCCGTTGTCGGCATGCAGTGGGGCGATGAGGGCAAGGGCAAGCTGGTCGACCTGCTCTCGGCCGAGCACGACGTGGTCGTCCGATACAACGGCGGCGCCAACGCCGGCCACTCGGTCGTCATCGCCGGACAGCGGTACGCGCTCCACCTTATCCCCGCCGGAATCCTCTCCAAAGGAACGCTCGCCGTCATCGGCAATGGCGTGGTGCTCGATCCAGACACGCTCTTGAAGGAGCTCGACACACTCCAATCCCGCGGCGTGGACACGTCGGGACTGGTCATCTCGGAAAACTCCCACGTCGTCATGCCCTATCACAAGGACGAGGACGCCGCCCGCGAGGACACCCTCAAGAGCGGCGCGGGCGACAGCCCCATCACGGAGATCGGCACCACCCGTCGCGGTATCGGTCCCGCGTACGCCGACAAAGTTCAGCGAGCGGCGGCCGTCCGGGCCCGCGACCTGCTCCGCCCCGATCTCCTCCGCGCTCGCATCACGCAGGCCTGCCGATTCAAAGCACCGGCCCTGGGCAGGCAGCCCGACATCGAGGCGATGGTCGCGACCGCCACCGCGTGGGGCAAGCGGCTCGCTCCCATGATCCGCGAAACGACATACCTGATCCACGACCAGCTCCGCGCCGGCAAGCGCGTCATGTTCGAGGGCGCCAACGGCACGCTCCTTGACGTCGACCACGGCACGTTCCCGTACGTCACCGGGTCCAGCACCGGCACCGCGGGAATCGCCCCCGGCGCCGGTGTGCCGCCCACCATCCTCATGAGCGCCATCGGTGTCATGAAGGCCTATTCCACACGCGTCGGCTCCGGGCCCATGCCCACCGAACTCTCGGGCGACATCGCCCATCGCATCCGCGAGCGGGGCAGAGAATACGGAACGACCACGGGCCGGCCCCGGCGCGTCGGCTGGCTCGATGTCGTCGCGCTCCGCTACGCCGCCATGATCAACGGCATCACATCCCTCTCCGTCATGCTCCTGGATGTTCTCGCCGGCCTCGAGACGCTCAGGGTCTGCACGGCGTATCGGCTCGCCGACGGCTCGACCACCGACCGTTTCGTCGCCGATGGCGCCGAGCTCTCGAACGCCACGCCGGTCTATTCCGATCTCCCGGGCTTCATGGAGGAGATCGGGGCGGCCCGCTCGCTCGCCTCGCTCCCGGCTGCCGCACGCGCGTACCTCGACTTCATCCAGGAAAAGGTTGGTGTCCCGATCGGATTTGTCAGCATCGGGCCCGACCGCGAACAAACCATCATCGTCGGTGCGTAGAAGCCTGCGCCCGAGTTCACTCGCATCGATCACGCCCGACTCATTCTGCCGACACCATTGACTCAACACCACGCCATCCAACCCGAACTCTCCGAGGCCGATCGCGAGGCTCTGGCACGCATCAAGTCCGTCCAGCCCGCCGCCGACCCGCTCACGCTCCTGCCGGACGTCCCGCCCTCGCGTATTCCTCGCCACATCGCGATCATCATGGACGGCAACGGGCGATGGGCGCGTCGCCGCGGCTTTCCGCGCGAGTTCGGGCACCGCAACGGAGCCGCCACCATCCGCACCATCTTGACCGAGTGCGAACGCATCGGTGTGGAGGTGCTGACGCTGTACTCCTTTTCGCTGGAGAACTGGCGTCGCCCCGATCGTGAGGTCGCCGAGTTGATGCGGCTCTGCTGCGCCTATTGCGACGGGGAGCGCGAGGCGATGAAGCGGCGCAATGTGCGCTGCCGCGTCATCGGACGGCGCGAGGGACTCCCGTCCGAGGTGCTCGCGTCGATCACGGCCCTGGAGGACGCCACGCGCTCGTGCACCGGCTCGAAGCTCTGCCTTGCCATCAACTACGGCGGACGGGCCGAGATCGTCGACGCCTGCCGGAGCCTGGCCGCCCGCGCGGTTCGTGGCGAGATCGAACCGAGCTCCATCGACGAATGGTCCATCGAGGGCGAGCTGGGAACCGCGGGACTCCCCGAGCCCGACATGCTCGTTCGTACCGGCGGCGAGCGGCGCATCAGCAACTTCCTGCTGTGGCAGATCAGCTACGCCGAAATCTATGTGACCGACGTGCTCTGGCCTGACTTCGGGGTCGCGGAGCTCCACGCCGCCGTGCGCGAGTTTGCACGCCGACGCCGACGCTTCGGCGGCCTGGACCAGGACGAGCCGCCCAGCGATGGAGGCTCTTCGCCCCATGCGTAAGCGCCTCCTGTTCGGGCCCATCCTGATTGCCGCTCTCATCGCGGTGCTCTGGCTGGACGAGACCATTGACCGGCTCGCCGCGCCGGAGTGGCTGGCGAGGTTCACGGGCGCTCCAACCTGGCCCGCCGGCCTCGCGATCCTGCCGATCATTTTGGTGCTCTCCGCGCTGGGCGCCGCGGAACTGGCGGGCATCATCCGCGCCAAAAACATCGCCGCCTCGACCCCCTGGACCATCTCCGTGGCGATCTCGGGCCTCGTGGGTTGGGGAATCGCCGACACCACTGCCTCCTCGACGACGGCCTCGGCGTTCGGATTTTCGTTGGTGATGCTCGTGCTGATCGCCTCGATGGTGTTCTATTCACGTCGCAAGTCCGCCGACGGTGTCACCGCCGCGGCCTCCGGCTCGCTGCTGTCCTTCACCTATCTCGGAGTTATGCCCGGGTTCGTGCTCGCGCTCCGCCACGACTGCTCCGCGTGGGTGCTGCTCTGGGTGCTCCTCACGATCAAGGCCAGTGACACCGGGGCCTACTTCACGGGCAAGGCGATCGGCCGGCACAAGCTCATTCCCTGGCTCTCGCCCGGCAAGACATGGGAGGGCCTCTTGGGTGGAGTGGTCTGGTCGGTGGCGTCGGGGGGGCTTGGCGCCTGGATTCTGGCCAGAGCGGGCGTGCCGGCCCCGGGCATCGTTCAAGGCATGCTCGCCGGGGCGGTCTTTGCCATCTTGGGTCAGGCCGGAGACCTGTTGGAATCCATGCTCAAGCGCGACGCCGGGATCAAGGATTCGGGGGGCAGTCTTCCGGGCTTTGGCGGCGTGCTCGACATCATCGACTCACCGATTCTGGTGGTTCCGGCGGCTTTCTGGTGGCTTCGGGCCCTGGGCTAGCTCGCGTCGCGGGAAGGGCGATACTATGATGATCTGTCCACCCCGGAGTGCTTGATGGACGTCACCGCGAAGCTCCTGCGTGTGTTCCTGGTCGAAAAGCAGATACGTGGCCTTCAGACCCGTCTGAAAGCCGCCGAGCGATTCTTGAACGAGCAGACCTCTCAGGTCGCGCAGCTCGACACCAGGAAGGCGTCGATCGAGTCCCAATTGAAGCAGCTCTCCGCCGTCGCCAAGCAGGCCGAGGGCGAGGTCGCTCGTCTCGATGCGCGCATGGCCACGATCCGCGAGCAGATGAACGGGGCTCAGACCAACAAGGAATACAAGGCGTTCCTCACCGAGTTGAACACGTTCAAGCTCGAGAAGGACAAGGCCGAGCAGAGCGCCCTGGAGGCCATGACCAAGGTCGACGAACTCAGGAAGCAGGCGGGCGACATCGATACGCAGCGCTCGGAGCGGGAGAAGCTCCGCGTCGTCGCCGTCACAGAGCGTGACGCGCGGGCCGCCGAGATCAAGGACCGCCTTGATGAGCTGACCAAGGAGCGGGCCGCGCTGACCGCCGACGTGCCCGTCGATTCCCTGAAGATGCTCGAGCGCCTGGTCAACACCCGCGGCGAGGACGCGATGGCCCCCATCGAGATCCAGGACCGGAAGCGTCACGAGTTCACCTGCGGCTCGTGCCAGATGAGCCTGCCGCTGGACACAGTGAGCGGCCTGATGAGCAAGGGCAAGCTCACGACCTGCGTGTCGTGCGGGTGCATCCTCTATCTCGGCGAGGAAGAGGCCAAGAGCCTCCAGCCCGCCGCGAACAAGCGCTGATTCCAAGCTCGCTGTACGAATTGGCAGCGTTGGTCCCCGGACGCATCAGACGCCCGGGCGGATGCACCGCAACGCCGATCCTCGAAAACAGAGTCACACTTCGAAGAGGTCCGTCACGGACTGCTCGCCGCGGAACGGCACGCCCACGTGATCGCACCCGCCCTTGGTCAGGGCGCGCCCCCTTCGCGTGCGGGCGAGGAAGCCGATCTGCAGCAGGTACGGCTCGACCACGTCCTCGATCGTCCCCGCGTCTTCGTTCATCGTCGCCGCCACCGTCTCCAGCCCGACCGGCCCGCCCCGATAGGTCGTGCCGATCGTCCTGAGGTACGAGCGGTCGAGTTCATCGAGCCCCAGCGCGTCGACGCCTTCCAGTTTCAGCGCGCGGTCGACGACCGAAGCGCTCACACGCCCGTCCGCCTTGACCTGGGCGAAGTCGCGCACACGCCGCAGCAGGCGATTGGCGATCCGCGGCGTGCCCCGCGAGCGGTCCGCGATCGAGCGCAGCGCGTCCATCTCCACGCCGTTCAATCCCAGGAGCGCCGCGCTGCGATGCAGGATCGTGAGCAGCTCCGCCACGTCGTAATAGCGCAGGTGGTGGGCGATCCCGAATCGTGAGCGCAGCGGCGAGGAGAGCAGCCCGGCCCGCGTCGTGGCGCCGATCAGCGTGAACGGCTTGCAGCGGATCTGCACCGTGCGCGCCGAGAGCCCGCTGTCGACCGTCACGTCGATGCGATAGTCCTCCATCGCGGGGTACACGAACTCCTCGACGGCGATGGGGAGGCGGTGGATCTCATCGATGAACAGCACGTCGCGCGGCTGCAGTCTGGTCAGGGCCGCGACCAGGTCGGTGCCCTTGGAGAGCGCGGGCCCCGAGGTCATCACGATCTGCGATCCCATCTCCCTGGCGATGATGTGCGCCAGCGTCGTTTTGCCCAGGCCGGGCGGGCCGTGGAGCAGCACATGCTCCATCGGCTCGTTCCGCGATCTGCTGGCGCGGATGGCGATCACGAGCTTCTCGATGAGGTCGCGCTGCCCGACGTACTCGTCGATGTTCGTGGGGCGCAGGGCCCAATTGGCCTGCTCTTCTTCGGGCACGCGCGTGGTGGGGGAGATGAGGCGGTCCGTCGCCATGTTCGGAGTCTAGCGGGGGAACGCACCCGCGCAAAGCGTGGAATGACGAAAGCGGCCGCTCAATCCAATGGCAGGCTCTTGTCCCGCCACAACCGAACGAGCGATTTGGCGTCGATCGGCTCCCAGATGCTCCCGTCGGAGAGCTCGGTGCGGATCAGGTCACCCTGGTCGTTGTAGAGCGACACCATGGGGCGGCGATCCTCCGAGAGCCGCGTGGTCAGCTTCCACAACCCCGGGCGGTCCGCCGGCTGCTCCAACAGTTCGCGACGCAGCTGCACCTTCCCGGCCTCGCTCTGATAGACGTAGAAACCAAATTCGGTCGGCACCTTGGACCGGATCAGAATCTGCGGGAGGAGCATCGAGTCGAATCGAGAGAGGTATCCCTCGCCGCTGACCTGGGTCTTCACCGACTCATCCGGCTGCCCGGTCACCTCGGTCACGACGCTGATGATGTCCCCGTTGCGTGCGCCCTTTTCCGTGGAAATACCGACGACGTCTTTCTTTCCCGCCTGGCGGATCGCCTGGCGGATCACCCACGCTTCCATCGAGCGGTCGGGGCGGATGAAGAAGGTGCCGCTGATGTCAACGATCTGGGGCCCATTGACGTACCTGGCATCGGTCCGGAGCAGATATCCCTCCTCCTTTTCCGCGGCCGTGAAGTCCTTGGCCGGTCGCGAGGGATCGAGCTCGCCCCGCTTTCCGAACCACGTTGTGACACGTCGATACGCCACTTCGGTTTCGTCCATGCGGGCGCCTCCCACCGCCGGGCGATAGAGGCGCTCGAAGCGGCCGTTGCGTTGCTTCATGATCTCGCGCAGCACGTCATCCGTGAGCGAGGCAAAGACCGACTTTCCCGCCGAGATCGCCGCCGCACGGGCCGCCACCATCCGCTCCGAATCCTCAAACTTCGCGGTTCGCACGACGATCTGATAGACGGCGGCGGCGGCCTGGAACTTGTCCGCCGTTGTGATCAGTTCGAAGTTGACGAAGCGATCCGGCGCGATCTTCACCAGCGTGTACCCGCGGATGGTGTCCGGCGCGTTCTTGCTCCTCGGGAGGCTCACGATGAACTGCTCGCCGATCAGGTCCGGCCGGTCCGAGTCGAGCACCAGCTTGTCCGTCCGCGACACGACCTTGCCCAGCGAGTTGATTTCCTGGGTCTTCTCATCCACCCGCCCGACCCGCTCCAGCAGCTTGGCGATCAGTTCGTCGCACGCGGTGCTCACCGTCAGGTCCGGGTTGGTTGTGCGTGGCGCCGTCACGCTGATCTGCCAGGATTCGTCCGCCGGCACGATGGTCAGCTTGGCCTCCTTGCCCGCCGTGTCCTGGATCACCTTTGTCCCCAGCGGCGGGAAGAACTTCAGTCCGATCGATTCGAGCACCTGGGGCTGGTCGGCCAGTTCGACCGCCCCCGTTTGGGGTGTGACGGCCTTCCCAGCCGTCTGACCTGCGGCGCTCGAGCCGCCGTCTCGCCCGGTTTGGGCGCGAGAGGTCGGCGTTGGCGGCTTCGATATGCGGGGTTTGTCAGGAGTCGGCTGATCTTGCGCGGTCGCAGTGGGTGCCAGAACAAAGAAGAGGCTTGCGACAAGCGGTACAAGCGAGCGGGTGTTCGGCATGGTGGTCATCCGGGCGGGCCTGGGCCGCGTGGATCGGGACTGTCAGGCCAGAGTTATATCGGCGTCGCGGGTGCCGGAGGGTTGGATCGATCGACCTTCGCGAAGGTTCGGTTTCACACCAATTTGACATGCCGGGGGTCGTGGGTACTCTTACGGGCTCTGATCGTGCCGGGTGGGCACGAGCGTTTGTTGATCCACGTCGGCGGCGTCATCGTCTCGCCCTCGTTCGGGAGAGACGGCGGAGGTGCCGTCGCGGTGGATCGCGGCGTTTGTGCTGGGTTTCGGCGGTGTGCGCCGGGGCCGTGATTCGTGGCGGTCGGAACTCCGAGAAGGCGGTTAGTCCATGACGGGCGGCAAGATTCGAATTCGGATGGAGGCCTACGACCACCTGGCGCTCGACGCGTCGGCCAAGGAGATCGTGGACCACGCCAAGCGCACCAACGCCAAGGTCGCGGGACCGATCCCGCTCCCCACGCGCGTCGAGCGATACACGGTTCTCCGCTCGCCGTTCATCGACAAGAAGAGCCGCGAGCAGTTCGAGATCCGCACGCACAAACGGATCATCGACATCATCGAGCCCAACGCGCGGACCGTTGAGGCGCTCAATCGACTCGTGGTTCCCGCCGGTGTGTTCGTGAAGATCAAGGCATGAAATAGACGCGGGTCGGCCCCTGGGCCGGCCCGTGCGTGTTTGAGGTGAGGTATGGGCTTCTCGCTGCTCGGAAAGAAAATCGGCATGACGCGCGTCTTCAAGGACAGCGTGAGCGTGCCCGTGACCGTGATTCAGGTCGGCCCCTGCGTGGTGACGCAGATCAAGACCCCGGAGAAGGACGGCTACGCCGCCGTGCAGATCGGTTTCGAGGACATCAAGGCCCGCAACTCGACGATGCCCGTGATCGGGCACGACTTCAAGGCCGGCACCGATCCCAAGCGGACCCACCGGGAGTTCCGCGTGAAGCCCGAGGAGCTGTCCGGCTACACGCTCGGACAGACCCTGACTGTTGATCAGCTCAAGGACCAGATGTACGTCGATGTCATCGGGACCAGCAAGGGCAAGGGATTCGCGGGCGTCATGAAGCGTTGGCACTTCAAGGGCATGTTCGCCTCGCACGGCACGGAGCGAAAGCACCGCTCGCCGGGCTCGATCGGCGGCCTGTGCTCGAACCGCGGTTTCGGCGGCGGCCTCGCCAAGGGCAAGAAAATGGCCGGGCACATGGGTGACGAGCGCGTCACCGCCCGCAGCCTGGATGTCGTGCGGGTGGATCCCGAGCAGGGTCTGCTCCTGGTCAAGGGGCCGGTCCCGGGCGCGAACCGTTCGACGCTCGAGATCCGTCCCGCGATTCGTCTCTACCGTTCCAAGGCCAAGAAAGTCGCGGCCAAGGCCGGTTGAGCTGGGTGAGTCAACAACCCCGGGCCCGCGTGGGCCCGGTTGATCGAGTGAGATTCGTCGGCCGGGCGCCAGGGTGGCCCGACCGGCGAGTCCGGAAGGTCCGAAGGGCCGAATTGGGGCCAGGAAACCGCCGGACAGGAACAAACGGTGCGAGCGATGGAAACTCCATCGCTCGCAAGGACAGCCGAGTCGAATCCGTGTCCCCCGGTGTGTGAGTGGGGCGGCCGGAGGAGGCGAGGCCTTTCAGGCCCGGATTCGTCCGGGCATCAAGGCGGCCCGCGTGCGGGCCAAGGCGTCGGACGAGGTAAGACAGATGGATGTCCCCGTCTACAACATGCAGGGCCAACAGGTTGGCTCGATGAAGATCGACGAGCAGTCGCTGGGCGGCGCCGTCAATCCGGCTCTGATCAAGCAGGCGTACGTGATGTATCACGCCAACCTGCGCCAGGGCTCCTCCAAAACCAAGAACCGCCGCGAGGTCGAGGGCTCGACCCGGAAGCTCTACAAGCAGAAGGGCACGGGCAACGCCCGTCACGGCGACCGCAAGGTCAACCTGATGAAGGGCGGCGGGCACGGGCACTCCAAGAAGCGCACGCGTGAGGATTTCCGCCTCAGCATGCCCAAGAAGATGCGCCGGAAGGCCAACCGCAACGCGTTCCTCGCCAAGCTGGTCGACAACGAGGTCCGTGTGATCGACCGGATCGAGTTCGCGGCCCCCAAGACCAAGGACTTCCGCGCGTTCCTCGGGGCGGTCAAGGTCGACAACACCGCGCTGGTGGCGGTGGCGGCCGCGACCGCGGGCGAGAACACCCGCGCGTCGGCCAGGAACCTCGAGGACGTCTCGACCTGCCGGGCCGATCAGCTCAACGCGTTCGACATGCTGAATCACCGCTACCTCGTGATCGCCAAGGGCGATCTGGAGGCGTGGCTGAAGGGCCCGTCGTCGCAGACGGGCAAGGACGCCAAGATCAACCCCCTGGGCCGCAAGGCTGAGGAGGCCAAGTGATGGACGCGATCTACGTGATTAAGAAGCCGCTGATCTCGGAGAAGGCGACGTTCGGCATGAACGAGGAGAAGCGTTACACCTTCCTCGTCGACCGGACGGCCACCAAGGACGACATCAAGGCCGCGGTCGAGCAGTTGTACAAGGTCCGGGTCATCGGCGTGAACACCCAGGTCCGCAAGGGCAAGGAGCGTCGCCTGCGCTACGGCGTGGTGGTCGAGCCAACGACCAAGAAGGCCGTCGTCCGGCTGCACGCCGAGGACCAGATCGAGCTGTTCTGAGTGGGAAGTGATTGACGGGAGCCCGCCTCCCGAAGGATTTGAGGCCAGCCATGCCGATTCGCACATACAAGAAGACCAGCGCCGGGCGCCGATTCGCGTCGGTGAACATGCACGCGGAAGTCACGAAGAAGACTCCCGAGCACGCGCTGATGGTCCCCAAGCCCAAGAAGGGCGGGCGCAATCACTCCGGCAAGATCACCTCGCGTGGTCGTGGCGGCGGCGTCAAGCAGATGTACCGTCTCATCGACTTCAAGCGTCGCGATCGCGACGGCGTTGAGGGCAAGGTGATCGGTATCGAGTACGACCCCAACCGCTCGGCGCACATCGCTCTTATTCAGTATCCCGACGGCGAGAAGCGCTACATCCCGTCACCCGCGGGCCTGGTTGTCGGGCAGACGATCATCACCTTCAACGAAACCGCCGGCGAGCCGACGGTCGGCAACAACATGCAGCTCCGGTTTATCCCGACCGGTCTAGATGTTCACTGCATCGAGCTGATCCCGGGTCGTGGCGCTCAGATGTGCCGCTCGGCCGGCAACTACGCCAAGCTCACCAACAAGGAAGGCGACTACGCCACGCTGACGCTTCCGTCGGGCGAGGTTCGGCGGGTTCCGATCCAGTGCCGCGCCACGATCGGGCAGGTCGGCAATCCCGACCATCGCCTGCGTCGACTGGGCAAGGCCGGTCTGTCGCGGCTGATGGGTCGGCGTCCGATCACCCGCGGCGTCGCGAAGAGCCACCACGCCCACCCGCTGGGCGGCGGCTCGGGCCGATCGAAGGGCAACCGCCCGCCGTGCGGTCCGACGGGCGTTCTGGCCAAGGGCGGCACGACGCGCAACCGCAAGAAGCATTCGAGCAAGCTGATCATCCGCCGCCGCGCCAACAAGCGGTACGGCGTGCTGAAGTAAGAGGCCATTGGCATCAGGGCTGGCAGAGGACAGACAGAAGGCAGACAGACGGCGGCCTGACGAAGGCCGCCGAGTGAGGATGAACGATGGGTCGCAGCCTGAAGAAAGGTCCGTACGTCGACGAGAAGCTCTTCCGCAAGGTGGAGGAGATGAACCAGACGCGCCGGCGCGAGCCGCTGAAGACCTGGGCTCGTCGGTGCACGATTGTCCCGGAGTTTGTCGGTCACACCTTCAAGGTGCACAACGGCAAGCAGTTCAACGACGTGTTCATCACGGAGGACATGGTGGGGCACAAGCTGGGCGAGTTCAGCCACACCCGCACCTTCCGTGGGCACACGAACAAGAAGGAAGGCATCGAGGCGGGCGAGAAGGGCGCCGCTCCGGCGCCGGCCAAGGGCTGACGTGGATTGGTGCGTGGCGGGCCCGGGCGCGAGTCGGCCCGGTCCGGCGCGTGTGAAGGCAGCGTGTTCGCGGATGTGTCCGAAGATTGGGGAATAGGCCGTGAGACTTCAAGCAGAGAAACTCAAGGCGATGGCGACCAAGGCGGGGATCTCCCGCGAGCAGCTGGCGCAGGCCGTGGAGCGTCCGGGTCTGTCGGGCGAGCGTGCGTTGCGGGCCGTCGACAACTGGCTGGGCGGTCGCTATCTGCCGGTGTGCAAGGCGTCGGACATCGCGCGTCTGGCGTCGGCGGTGGGGGGATCCGTGAAGGACATCTCTCGCTTTGAGAGCAAGGTTCGTTACCACCGCGGGAGTCCGCGCAAGGCGCGTCTGATCGCGGACCTGGTGCGTGGGAAGCCGGTGGATCAGGCGTTGAACCTGCTGACGTTCAGCCCGAAGCGTGCCGCGGACAATGTTCGCAAGGCGTTGGCCGCGGCGATCGCGGACGCGGAGCAGTTCGAGGCGGACGTGACCAAGCTGGTCGTGTCGGTGTCGACGGTGGACGAGGGCCCGACGATGAAGCGCTTCCAGCCGAAGGATCGCGGGCGTGCGCACCCGATCATGAAGCGTTCGAGCCATATCACGATCGGTGTCGAGGAGCGTTCGGCCGGTCGCAAGAGGGGGAGCCGCTAATGGGACAGAAGACCCAGCCCTTTGGATTCCGCCTTGGAATCACCGAAGCGCACCGCAGCCGCTGGTACGCCCCCAAGGCGTTGTACGGCGAGTTGCTCGTGGAAGACGAGAAGATTCGTCGCTACCTGGACAAGCGATTGAACCGCAAGCCGCCGTCGGCCGCGGTGTCGGACATCCACATCGAGCGGACGCGTGAGGAGCTGAAGGTCGTGATCAAGACCGCGCGTCCTGGCCTGGTGATCGGGCCCAAGGGCGCCGAGGTCGATCGCATGACCGAGGAGCTCCAGTACATGACGGGGCGCAAGGTCGCGATCTCGATCATCGAGGTGAAGAACCCCGACCTTGACCCGCAGCTGGCCGCCGAGGCGGTGGCGGAGCAGATCGTGAAGCGGGTGGCGTTCCGTCGCGCCGCGAAGATGCGGGCCGAGGCGATCATGGCCGCGGGCGCGCTGGGCGTGAAGGTGACGATGTCGGGGCGTCTGGGCGGCGCGGAGATGAGCCGTCGCCTGGACATCAAGTTTGGTTCGCTCCCGCTGTCGACGCTGCAGGCCCGGATCGAGTACGGCTTTGCCGAGGCTCGCACGACCTACGGCGTGATCGGGATCAAGGTGTGGATCTACAAGGGCATGTACACGACCGAGCGGACGGAGGAAGAGTCGAACGCCGCCGGTGGTCGCGCCCGTGCCCGCGGCCGCAAGTGATCGCGAGAGTGTTCAGGAGTTTTCTTCAGGTCCAAACGACCGTTGACGGGCCTGTTTTCCCGGAGTTGACCGATGCCTTTGATGCCCAAACGAGTGAAGTACCGCAAGGAGATGCGGCGTGTGCGCGACCGCAAGGCGACGAAGGGCAACTACGTCGCCTACGGCGACTACGGGCTGCAGGCCCTCGAAGGGACCTGGCTCAAGGGCACGGTGATCGAGGCCGGCCGAATCGCGGCCCAGCACTTCCTGAAGCGTGAGGGCAAGCTGATCATCCGCGTCTTCCCGGACAAGCCCATCTCCAAGAAGCCGCTGGAGACGCGAATGGGCACCGGCAAGGCGGACGTGGATTACTGGGCGGCGCGGGTGAAGCCCGGCACGATGCTCTTCGAGATCGCGGGCGTGCCGGAGGCGGTGGCGAAGGCGGCGTTCGTCCGCGTGGCGATGAAGATGCCGGTGCGTTGCCGGATGGTCGGTCGGCGCGTGGCGGTGTGATCGCGGGGGTTCGTGGCGTCCGGGGTGCGGGCGAGTGGGTCGGTCTGCGTCAGTCAAGGTGAGTCTTATGAACGGCAAAGAAGTTCGAGCGCTGCAGGACGAAGAGATCAAGGTCGAGCTGGCGCGCCTCCGCGCCAAGGTCTATTCGCTCCGGTCCGAGACGGTGACCGAGAAGATCAAGGACACGTCCCAGTTCGGGAAGCTGAAGAAGGACATCGCGCGGCTTCTGACGGAGCGGCGATCGCGGAGCCTGGCTTCGGCCAAGAAGTGATCGGCAACGGACGGAGCGCCGAGGGGCGATTGGCGAGCGGTTTGAGGTTCGAGACTCGGGAGTTTGAGGTTCGGGGCGGATGACCTCCCCGGCATGCAAGGTGGAACACGATGGCCAAGGCGACGACCAGCACGAAGAAGACTCCGGCCGAGAAGGCGCCGGCAAGCGCGACCGAGAAGGCCCCCAAGGCCACGCAGGTCGGCGTTGTCGACAGCGACAAGCGGAACAAGACCCGCAAGGTCGTGGTGAGCTATCTGGCCCGGCACCCCAAGTACGGCAAGTACATCCGGCGCCGCACGGTGCTCCATGTGCATGACGAGAAGAACGAGTCCCGCGCCGGCGACGTCGTCGAGTGCGTGCAGTGCCGCCCGCTCAGCAAGACCAAGTGCTGGCGGCTGGTGAGGATCGTCGAGAAGCGGGCCGACAAGGCGGCGCTGATGGAGAGCGCCAAGCAGGTTCAGTAAGGGTCGCACAATCCCCGGTCCCGCCGAGTGTTCGGCGGCCCGGATTACGAACGGTCGGTGAGTCATGCTGCAGCAAGAAACACGATGCGAGGTCGCGGACAACACGGGCGCCAAGATCGCCTATGTCATCCGCGTGTACGGCGGGTCGACCGCGACGGGCCGATTCACCCGGCGGACCGCCGGCGTGGGCGACCGCGTGTTCGTCTCGATCAAGAAGGCGATGGCGGGCGGGGACGTCAAGCCCGGCGACAAGAGCAAGGCCGTGGTCGTCCGTACCACCAAGCCCACGCGTCGCGCCGACGGGTCGTACGTCGCGTTCGATTCCAACGCGGTGGTGCTGATCCAGGACGACGGCAACCCCAAGGGCACGCGCATCTTCGGGCCGGTCGCCCGCGAGCTGCGCGACAAGAACTACATGAAGATCGTGTCTCTCGCGACGGAGGTGGTGTGATGCCCGCGCATGTTCGCAAAGGCGATACCGTGATGGTGACCAGCGGCGACGACAAGGGGCGCGTTGGAGAGATTCTCCGCGTGGATCCCAAGAACTCGCGCGTCGTGGTCAAGGGGATCAATCTCCAGACCAAGCACCTCAAGAAGACGCAGCAGGCCCCGCAGGGGGGCGTGATCCAGCGCGAGGCGCCCATCCATATCAGCAAGGTCAGCCCGGTCGTCGACGGCAAGCCCGTCCGCGTCGGCTTCCGGAGCCAGCCCGACGGGAGCAAGGCCCGCGTGGCGCGTCACGGCGGGAAGGATCTGAAAGTGCTGAACGTGGTCGCCCCCGCGCGTGCCGGCGAAGGGCGGGTCGCGGCGAAGGCGGCCCCGGCCAAGGCGGAGAAGCCCGCCAAGGCGTCGGCCAAGGGCGAGAGCAAGGGCAAAACCAAGAAGGCGGCGAAGTAATCCGGGCTGACCTGAGAGTTCAATCCCGCGGGCGATGAGCGGGAGCACCAAGAAGTCGAGCAAGACCATGTCGAAGGACCAGAACAAAGAAGCAGGCAAGGGAGCTCCGAAGGGAGCGCCCAAGGGCGAGAAGGGCGGTGCGCCCAAGGGCGGCTCGTCCAAGAAGCACTCGGAGGCCGAGGCGGTCGACACGGGCCCGGCTGTCCCGCCGCGACTTCGCGATCTCTATCGGGACAAGATCCGCGGGGAGATCAAGAGCAAGTTCGGCATCGAGAACATCAACGCGATGCCGAAGCTCGAGAAGATCGTGCTGAATGTGAACATGGGCCGGCATCTCGAGGGCGCGAAGATCCCGCCGCACATCAAGGGCACGATCATCGAGACCCTGACCAAGATCACGGGGCAGAAGCCGATCGTGATCAAGGCCAAGAAGTCGGTGTCGAACTTCAAGGTCCGCGAGGGCGTGGACACGGCGGTGATGGTGACGCTGCGGCGCGAGCGGATGTGGCACTTCCTCGACCGCCTGATCAACCTGGCGACGCCGCGAATCAAGGACTTCCGCGGCGTGCCCACCAACGCGTTCGACAAGCAGGGCAACTACAGCATGGGCCTCACGGAGCAGGGCGTGTTCCCCGAGATCAACATGGCCGACGCGCAGTTCACGCACGGCATGCACCTGAACCTGGTGTTCCGCAACTCGGACCCGAAGCTCAGCCGCTTCGTGCTCGAGCAGATGGGGATGCCGTTCACCAAGCCCGAGGAGAAGGCGGCGCGGAAGCCGTCTCAACCCGCCCCGGCGGCGGCGGCGAGCAACTGAACCTGGAACGACATTGGATCGAGAGTCTGAGCGAGGCCGAATCAGAGAGATTGAACGAGAGTTTCACGTGTCGTGAGAGCACGACACCCAGCGGGAAGGAACACGATGGCGACCAAAGCGCAAGTTGCCAAGTCCAATCGGAAGCCCAAGTTCAGCACCCGGATCGTGCGCCGGTGCGAGCTCACCGGGCGTGCCCGCGGCGTGTACCGGAAGTTCCGGATCAGCCGCATCATGCTCCGCAAGCTCGCCCTGGAGGGCAAGATTCCGGGCATGAGAAAGGCCAGCTGGTAAGCCCTTTGGACCGACGCGGCGATCGACTGACGAAGTCACACTGAGCAAGATCGAGGTTTGAGATGGCGATTGTTGACCCCATCGCGGACATGCTGACCCGGATCCGGAATGCCGTCCGGAACCGTTCCAAGAAGGTGGACGTGCTGAACAGCAAGGTATGCCGCGGCATCGCGGGCGTGCTGAAGGAGGAGGGCTATATCGACAGCTTCGACGTGGTCGAAGACGGTCGCCAGGGCCTGATCCGGCTGAAGCTGCGTTATGGCCCGTCGGGCGAGGCGGTGCTTCACCGGCTGAGCCGCAGCAGCAAGCCCGGCTGCCGGCGTTACACGCGCGTCTCCGACATCCCCAAGCCCGTGCAGGGCCTGGGCATCGCGATCGTGTCGACGAGCCAGGGGGTTCTCTCGGATCGCGTGTGTCGCGAGAAGCACGTGGGTGGCGAGTTGTTGTGCACGATCGATTGAGCCGAAAGCCGGCGGAAGCCCGGCCGCCATCGCCGCGATGGGGCCGGTGAGCCGCACGCCCTGAGGAGTTCGTGGAATGTCTCGAATCGGAAAGAAGCCAGTGCCGGTGCCCGCGGGCGTGAAGGTCGCGGTGAAAGACCGGGTCGTCAACATCGAGGGCCCGAAGGGCAAGCTCAGCATGACCCACCGCCCGGACGTGGTGGTGAGCTATGCCGACGCCGAGAAGGCGATCAAGGTCGAGCCCAGCAAGACGGCCGGGATCGACGCCTCGGCGTACTGGGGCACGACCCGCGCCCTGCTGCGCAACATGGTTGAGGGTGTTTCGAAGGGCTACGAGAAGCAGCTCGAGGTGGTGGGCGTCGGTTGGACGGCGGCGGTCATGGGCAAGAAGCTCAAGCTGACGGTCGGCCTGGCGAACTCGATCAACGTGGACATCCCCGCCGGGCTCACGGTCGCGGTGGACAAGGCGATCGTGAAGGTTTCTGGCCCCGACAAGCAGCTTGTCGGGCAGTTTGCGTCGGCGGTGCGCGCGACTCGCAAGCCCGAGCCTTACAACGGCAAGGGCATCAAGTACACCACCGAGACCATCAAGCGGAAGCAGGGCAAGCAGTTCGGCGCCTGATCGACGGCGTGTTCGAGGGTGTTTTCGCCGGGCCTTTCGCGAAGCCCGGACCAAGCGTTCGGTTCGAAGGAAGTGTGGACGATGGACAAGCAGGTACAAAAGACCATTCGGCGTTCGCGGCGGCGTGTCGGCCTTCGCAAGCGCATCAGCGGCACGACCGAGCGCCCTCGTCTGGCGGTCTACAAGTCGCTCAATCACATGCACGCGCAGATCATCGACGATCTGGCGGGCAAGACCCTCGCCGCCGCCTCGACGACCGAGAAGGCGATGGGCCTGGGCAAGACGGGCAACTCGGCCGCGGCCGCCGCGGTGGGGAGCAAGCTCGCCGAGCGTGCCAAGGCCAAGGGCGTGACCCAGGTCGTGTTTGATCGCGGTGGGTTCAAGTTCCACGGGCGCGTCAAGGCGTTGGCCGACGCCGCCCGCAAGGCGGGGTTGTCGTTCTAAAGAAGGGTGCTTGTCATTCGGCAGTCGGGACGAAGGAATCACGGGGCGGATGAGCCCTGACGGAAAGAGTGAACCATGGCAGAGATGCTTGACGAATCCTCATCGATCGAGTCCACCACGCTGAACGTGTACCGCACGTCGGCGACGGTCAAGGGCGGCCGCCGTTTCAGCTTCGGCGCTCTGGTGGTGGTCGGCGACCGTAACGGCAAGGTCGGTGTGGGCTACGGGAAGAGCCGCGAGGTTCCCCAGGCCGTGGAGAAGGCCCAGAAGTACGCCCGCAAGGCGATGAAGTCGATCCCGATGTCGGGCAAGACTCTGCCTCACGAGGTCGAGGGGCACTACTCGTCGTCCAAGGTCCGTCTCATTCCCGCCTCGCCCGGAACAGGCGTCGTGGCCGGCGGTACGGTTCGCGCCATCCTGGAGATGGCGGGCGTGACGGACTGTCTGACCAAGTGCTACGGCTCGACGAACGCGCGGAACATGGTCAAGGCGGTGTTTGACGGCCTGGCGCGCCTTCGCACGCGTGAGTACGTCGAGAAGGTCAGGGGCAAGCAGCTCGGCGCGACCGACATCGAGAACATCATCGCCGCGAGCTCCAAGTTCGCCACCTTCACCTCCCAGGGCGAGAAGATGCGCGGCCCGGTCAACACCGTGGGCGGTGATCGCAAGGGCGGTCGCGGCGGCGGCGGGCGTCGTCGCGGGCCGGGCGGTGATCGCGGTGGGGATCGTGGTGGAGAGAAGTCGGGCGGTGGAGCGCCCGAGGCCGCGTCCGGCGGTCAGGCATAAGCGAGTGTTTCCAGGCATTGAACCGTGCCGTTGCCCGAGTGTGCAAGTCGGCGCTGGAGTGAAGTCCCATGATGATCCATGAAATTACCGCGCTGGCGGGGCGGAACAAGAAGCGCAAGCGTGTCGGCCGCGGCGAAGGCAGCGGTCACGGCAAGCAGTCGGGCCGGGGCAACAAGGGCGCCAAGAGCCGTTCGGGTTACGCCGCCAAGCGTGGCTTTGAAGGTGGCCAGATGCCGTATTTCCGCCGCTTGGCGAAGTTCGGCTTCACGAACGCGGCGTTCAAGACCGAGTTCTGGACGGTGAACCTTGGCGACATCGTGAAGCACCCGATGTTTGCGAAGGGCGGCGAGGTGAATGCCGAGACTCTCATCAAGGCGGGTCTGATCCGTGACACGAGCCGCGATCTGAAGATTCTTGGGCATGTGAGCCAAGAGGGCGTCCGGGTGAAGCTCAACGTGATTGCCAGCCGCGTGTCGGCCAAGGCCGTCAGGCTCGTGACCGACGCGGGCGGGTCGGTGAATCAGACCGGCACTCGTCGGGACAAGACCCGCGGCGTCGATCCGAACGCCGAGGACAGGACGCCCAAGAACTGGACGAAGCGTCTGGCCCGCGGCGGGAAGAAGGCCAAGTCGGTCGAGGGCGGCGACGAGGCGAAGGAGGCCGACTCCAAGCCCGAGGCCAAGAAGAAGTGACCGGCAATCACCCGGCGGTCTCCGAACCAAACCAAGGCCCGCGGCGTCGCCAACGTCGCGGGCTTGGTGTTTTTTCGGATCGTGAAGGGGTGTGGTATTCGCCGGGAGCGATTCCAGCCGTCCTAGACTTTCCGTCATTGACCCTGGGCCCGGGCGTCGCCGGGAGGGGTGTTGTGCGTCGTGCCGCGGGCGGATTCGCCCGGGTCGGCGTCAGGGATGACCGATGCTGATTCAGACGATCAAGAACGTCTTTTCCATCAAGGAGCTGAGGAGCAAGATTCTGTTCACGCTCGCGATGCTGGGCGTGTACCGGATCGGCTTCTGGATCCCCGTCCCGGGCATCAACCAGACGGCGCTCGCCAAGATGTTCGAGGCCCAGGGACAAGATCAGGGCGCCCTGTCCCGGCTGGGCGATTTCATGTCGACGTTTTCGGGGGGCGCGCTCTCGCACTCGACGATTTTCGGCCTGGGCATCATGCCCTACATCTCGGCGGGCATCATCTTCCAGCTGCTCTCCTCCGCATGGCCGGCGCTCAAGAAGATTCAGGAGGAGGGGCCGACGGGGCGTCAGAAGATCCAGGAATGGACCCGGTACGTCACGGTCGGCCTGTGCATCATGCAGGCCATTTTCTGGCTTGGCTACATGGCCAAGCAGGGCATGATCTACTTCGAGTATGCCAACAGCCCGCTCTGGTGGGTCATGGGCACCTCGGCGCTCACCGCGGGAACGGTGTTCCTGATGTGGCTGGGCGAGCAGATCGACAAGCACGGCATCGGCAACGGCGTGTCGATGATCATCATGGCGGGCATTCTGGCACGCTTCCCCGACGCGATCATGACGCTTTACAAGGAGTTCGAGCCCGGTGAGCCCGACAAGATCGACTACATGGGCCTGATCGTTCTGGCCGCGGGCTTTGTGGGCGTGGTCGCGGGCTCGGTGCTGATGACGGTCGCGCAGAGGCGCATCCCGGTGCAGCAGGCCAAGCACACACGCGGACGGCGCGTGTTCGGCGGGCAGAAGAGTTATCTCCCGCTCCGCATCAACCACGGCGGCGTGATGCCCATTATCTTCGCCTCGTCGCTGATGATCTTCCCGTCGGTGATTTTCAGCGGCCTGGCCGAGACCAGCAAGGCCGGCGGCGGGTGGTTCTATACGTCGATGACCTGGATCAGCAACGAACTCAAGCCCGGCTCGTATCTCCACGAGATCGGGTTCATGCTGATGATCATCTTCTTCAGCTACTTCTGGATTACGGTGCAGTTCAACCCCGAGGAGATGGCCAAGCAGATGAAGGAGCACGGCTCGTTCATCCCGGGCCTTCGTCCGGGCCCTCGCACGGCGGAGTATCTGGAAACCGTGATGACGCGGATTACCTATGTCGGCGCCGCCTTCTTGTGCGCCATCGCGGTGCTTCCCACGGTCGTCAACACGTCGATGAACGTCGGGCATTCGATCGCGCAGTTCTTCGGCGGAACGAGCCTGCTCATCGTGGTTTCGGTGACGTTAGACTTCCTGCAGCGGGTCGAGGCCGCGCTGCTGATGAGGAATTACGAGGGCATCCTGTCGGGTGGCGACGAGGCCAAGGGCCCCCGCATCCGGAGCGCCCGAGCCTGAGCCTCGGCCATGGTCGCGAGGGGTTTGTTCGGAGGGTTATGGGGAAGCAGGACGACAAGTTCACGTTCGAAGCGGTGGTGACCGAGGCGTTGCCCAACGCGATGTTCCGGGTCCGCCTGCCCAATGAGCAGAAGACCGAGGTTCTGGCGTATGTCTCGGGAAAGATGCGGATGAACTACATCCGCATCCTGCCGGGCGACAAGGTCACGGTCGAGATGAGTCCGTACGACCTTTCCAAGGCCCGGATCACGTTCCGCCACTAGGATTTCGGCGTCCTGATCGGGGCGTCCTGGTTTGCCGCGTCCCTGGCTGTGTTCTGACCATCGCGTCGTCCCTGGTGAGTTCGGAGCGAGGCGGACGGCGGACGAGGGCGTTGGGTGACTTTCGGGTGGTATGGGTCTACGATCCTCACCCGCGCCGGGGCGTGATTTCATGCCGCGCCGGGTTGCTTTGGAAGGTGTCAGATGAAGGTGAAGGCCAGCGTCAAGAAGATTTGCGCCCAGTGCCAGGTTGTGCGCCGCAAGGGGAAGGTTCGCGTGATCTGCAAGTCGAACCCGAAGCACAAGCAGGTTCAGGGCTGATCAGGAACACACGCCCACCCCTGAGAAGTGGGGCGGGCCGAGGGGGCCGAGGGCCCGCTGAGGAGTCATCGCGTGCCGCGTATCGCAGGTATCGACGTTCCCGACAAGAAGAAGGCGCTCTTCGCGCTGCAGTACATCCACGGGATCGGCCCGAAGTTCGCGGCCGCGATTCTCGCGGAGGCGAAGGTCGATCCGAACACCCGCTCGAATGAGCTGACGGAGCTTCAGCTGGCGCAGATCAACACGATCATCGACGCCAACTACCTCGTCGAGGGTGCGCTCCGCCGCCAGGTGCAGCAGAACATCCAGCGTCTGAAGGACATTCGTTCTTTCCGCGGCGATCGCCACCGCAAGGGGCTTCCTGTGCGTGGCCAGCGGACCAAGTCCAACGCGCGCACTCGCAAGGGCAAGAAGAAGACCGTCGCCGGCAAGAAGAGCGTCAAGGCGAAGTGATCGCCGCTCGCGGGGTTCGGTCGTCCGGCCCATGGGGATGGCTGCGGGGCTTTGTGTCTGGACGTTGCAGGTCACATCCGGGTAGGACCCGTTGGGTCCGTTGATCCGAGGAGTTTGATTCATGTCGAAGAAGGCCAAGGTCAGGAAGAATGTCGTCCGCGGCGTGGTGCATGTCCGCGCGACGTCCAACAACACCATCGTCACGATTACGGACATGAACGGCGAGACCGTGTGCTGGGACTCCGCCGGAACGATGGGCTTCAAGGGGGCCCGCAAGTCGACCCCCTTCGCCGCCACCCGTGCGGGTGAGTCGGCCGGACAGAAGGCCCGCAAGATCGGCATGAGCGAGGTTGAGGTGCGCATCCGCGGATCTGGCTCCGGGCGCGAGTCCGCGGTGAACGGGCTGGTCTCCACCGGCCTCCGCGTCACCGCCATCGAGGATCACACGCCGGTCCCGCACAACGGGTGTCGGCCCGCCAAGCGCCGCCGCGTCTGAGCAAATTCCTCCGCGATCGGCGAAGGTCGATCGCGGGCTTTCGATCGAGCTGCGGCGTCGGGCCGCACACGCTCCCGGCCAGAAGAGACCTCCGCCGTGCAGCAGGGCGCTGGTTCTCGTGAGTCGAGCGAGCGGAGAACCCACCCGGGTCTGCTGCACAGGTGAGGACGCAACATGCGATTCCGCTGGCGTGGCCTTGAGCTTCCGTCTCATGTCGTGACCGATTCGCGATTCAAGAGCGATGTCTATGGTCGTTTCAGCATCGAACCGTTCGAGAAGGGGTTCGGCACGACCATCGGCAACAGCCTTCGTCGCGTGCTTCTCTCATCGCTCGAGGGAGCCTCGGTCACGGCGATCAAGATCAAGGGCGCCGAGCACGAGTTCAGCTCGCTGCCGGGCGTGATGGAGGACGTGACCGACATCGTCCTCAACGTCAAGAATCTTGTGGTCAAGCTGGAGGGCGACGAGCCCAAGACGATGCGATTGGCGGCGCGCGGCCCGGGCGAAGTCACCGCCGACCTCATCGAGGCCGACACCGCGGTCACCATCCTCAACCGCGAGTTGGTGATCGCGACGCTGACCGACGCCGTCGACTTCGAGATGGAGTTGCGCGTGGGGAAGGGGCGCGGCTATGTTCCCGCGAGCGAGCAGTACGCCGAGCAGGAGGAGCAGGAAGTCGGTCTGATCCACGTCGACGCGATCTACTCGCCCGTGCAGCGCGTCCGTTACAAGGTCGAGGAGACGCGAGTCGGTCAGCGCACGAACTATGACAAGCTGACGCTGGAAATCTGGACCAACGGCACGGTCACGCCCGAGATGGCGCTGGTGGAGGCCGCCAAGATCCTCCGCAAGCACCTCAACCCCTTCGTGCAGTATTACGAGCTTGGCGAGGAGCGTGTGAGCGAGGAGGCCGCCGCCGCCGCGGGCGTCGACGAGGAGCTGATCCGGAAGCTCAACATGCCCATCAGCGAGCTGGAGCTGTCTGTCCGAGCCAGCAACTGCCTGGAATCGGCGCGGATCGAGACGGTGGCGCAGCTGGTGCTCCAGACCGAGGCCGACCTGTTGAAGCTGCGGAGCTTCGGCAAGACGTCGCTCCGCGAGGTGAAGCGCAAGCTTCAGGACATCTCGCTGGACCTTGGGATGACCATGCCGGAGGGTGTCAACGTCGTCAAGCCGGAGATCACCGGCTAAGGCCGGGGCTCGTTCGGGTCGTCCGGTGTGGGTTGGGGAGGCAACCGCGCGAACAGCGCGCGGCCTATAGTCAGGGCCCTGGATTTACGCCGCCCGGCTTTCTCGGGTGGAGGAGTTTGATCGATGCGTCACGGCAGAGCCGGCTACCGGCTGAATCGAACGAGTTCACACCGCCTCGCGACCCTTCGCAATCTTGCCGCGGGTCTCTTTGAGCACGGGCAGATCGTGACCACGATCCCCAAGGCCAAGGCCGTCCAGCCCTTCGTCGAGAAGATCATCACCGACGCGAAGCAGGGCACTCTGGCGGCACGTCGGCGCGTGATCGCCAAGCTCGGCCAGGACCGGATGGGCTTTGACTGGCTTTACCTCCCGAAGAACGCCAGCGACGAGGAGAAGGCCCACGTCGAGAAGCTCCGCGATTTCACCAAGGGCTTCTTCGATCTGCCGGAGAGTTCGCAGGTCGAGCGCAACCGCTACGGCGATTTGCGTAAGGCGCCCAAGCTCGTCAAGCACATCTTCGACCGCGTGGCACCGCAGTTCAAGGACCGCCCGGGCGGCTACACCCGTCTGGTCAAGCTCGGGCAGCGTCGCCTCGGCGATGCCGCGGAGCTCTGCGTGCTCCAGTTCGTCGGCAACGAGGACGGCCCGGAGATCGGCGGCAATGTGAGCACGCGGCGTCGCACGGCCGATCGGCGCACGGCCTATCTCGCCAAGCTCCGCAAGGAGAAGGGCGAGGCCAAGGCCTGATCCTCGCCAAGGATCGACCGAATGATTCCACAAGCGCCCGCGAGAGCGGGCGTTTTTCGTGGCCTCGCGTCGATATGATCCCCGGATGCTCGAGCAGCTTGAACAGACGGAGAAGGGTGCGTTGGCGGAGCTCTCCGCCGCCGCTGATGCCGCCGCGGTGGAGGCTTGGCGTCTGGCCTACCTGGGCGCGAGCGGGAAGCTCAGGGCCCTGATGAGCGGGCTGAAGGACGTTCCCAAGGACCAGAAGCCCGCGGTGGGGGCGAGGCTCAACTCGCTGAAGAACGCGCTGGAGGCGGCCCACGCCGCACGCAAGGAGCAGGTCGGCGCTGGCGCACCGGTCGCCGCGGGCCCGATGATCGACATGACCGAACCGGGGCTGATCGACAGCCGCGCTCTTGGGCGCGCCCACATCATCAGCCGGGTTCGCGACGAGCTTGTCGAGGTGTTCGCCCGCATGGGCTTTGAGGTCGCCGACGGCCCGGAGCTGGAGGACGACGAGCACAACTTCGTCAAGCTGAACATCCCACCGGAGCACCCGGCGCGCGACCCCATCGACAATTTCTACGTTGACGATCCGTCCAGGCACTCGCTCCCGCGCATGCTCCGGAGCCAGACGAGCACCGTGCAGATTCGCACGATGGAAGACGCGATCAAGCGCGGCTGGGGCCCGCCCATCAAGATCGTCGCGCCGGGGCGGGTCTATCGACCCGACACCGTCGACGCCACCCACTCGTTCATGTTCCACCAGATCGAGGGGCTGTATGTCGATCGCGGCGTGACCATGAGCGAACTCAAGAGCACGCTGCTGCACTTCGCCCGCGCTTACTTCGGCAAGGACGCCGAGGTCCGGCTGCGCCCCAGCTTCTTCCCGTTCACCGAGCCGAGCGCCGAGTTCGACATGAAGATCCGGCTCCGCCCCGACCAGCCCGCGCGCTGGATCGAGCTCGGCGGGTGCGGCATGGTCGATCCGGCGGTCTTCGAGGCCTGTGGGCTCGACCCCGAAATCTGGACCGGCTTCGCGTTCGGCTTCGGCATCGAACGCATCGCCATGGGCAAGTACGGCATCCCCGACATCCGCATGCTCTTCGAGAACGACCTGCGCTTCCTCGAGCAGCTGTAACGCTCACCCGGATCGCTCAGCGGGCGAGCGACGCTTGCAGTTCATCATGCAGCGGCCCGGGCTTGCATGACGCGAGAAACGCCGCCAGCCACGCACGTTGCCAGTCCGCGCCACCGGCCAGCGTCCTGAACTCGCCGGGCATGAGGCGGAGCGCATCGTCCGGCCAGCCGAAGACAAGGTCCATGAATCCCGCGTCGCTGAAATCCGACGACGCGGGATCCGGCTTGAAACTGCTTTGTGAGCGATCCCACGCGTGACGCATCGTGAAGCGATGTGTGAAGAGAACGCGGCCCGTGCCGGGCGCCGCTCCCGGCGCCGGTGGTTCGCGCCAGGTGAACGCCATCGGGAACTCGATGAATTCCTTGCCGTTGCGGATCACGACGCGGATCGGGCCGGTCGCGAGGTTCGAGTCGGCGATGCGCCCGCCGCTGCTCGCGGGCGAGGCCGTGGACCATCCCGAGGTGATTTGCTGCACGGTGGCATCGGGGAAGCCGCCGCACAGGTCGAACGCGGCAAAGCAGTCCGAGTCCGAGGCAGCGCCCATGGGATTGGGCGGGAACGCCACGTTGAGCGTTCGCACGGCGAGAAACGTGCCGTGCGAGGTCTTGAGTGGTTCAAACGAGAACGCGGTGGGGCTGACACGATTACCGACATAGATCAGCCCCATGAATTTCCATCGGTTGCCGATGCGCTGCAGCACGATTGCTTCGCCGTGGATACTCCAGGGATCACGGATGTGAACGATCTGGGTCGAGGGCCCGTCCTGCCCAAGGTCGACGGCGATTCTCTCGACACACAGCTGATCCGGCGGGACTGTGTACGCCCATGTGAACGTTGTCGAGTGGGTGTTCCACACGCGGTAGCGTCGGACAAGCTCCGGCAGTCCGCCGCGCTCGATGGCCCCCGCGATCTCGCCGGGTGTTTCGTCGCTCGCCGGGCTCGAATCGACGGGCGCGAGCGATTCGAAACCCTCGATCGAGCAGCGTATTTCCTCTTCGACCCACGCCCGTGAATCCTCCGGCATCTGGCGGATCGCATCGAGAATGACGTCTTTGGAGTCAAAAAGGTCGAACCGCCGCCCGTTGAGCATGAGCAGGCAGATCGACCGCATGCTCGGGTCATTGCTCGACAGCCCCGCGATCAACCCCGGCACCAGCGGTGCAATGTCGGGTGCTCGACAGACACAAGCGACCGCCATGTTCCGTCGCCTCGCTGTCGTGCTGGTGTCCACGATGACGCGCCCGCACGCCCTGACGATGCGATCCCACCTCGCCGAGGACCATGCCGAGTCCGGCGCGGGCGACGTCTGGCTCCTTGCGTTCCCGCGGTCGCTCAGTTCATCGAGCGCCCAGTCCCCCTTCACATGCGGCACAATCTCGATCAGTACGTCGGTCGGGATCGCACGCTTCCAATTTCCATTCTCAAACCAAGGCCAGGTCGAGGTGAATCCGGCGAAAATCAACATCAGAAGCGCCGCGAGCACCCAGCGCCAGCGTCGGCGTGTCCAACGCGTTTCGCGTTCATGCCGGATCACGCGCCCGCACTCGGGGCACGGCGACTGCGCGGGGAGCAATTCGTGCCAGCAGCGTGGGCAGCGCCGACGCCCGCGCGAGCGGTCGGCGAAGAGTGCCCATGCCCCGAGAGCGAGCGCGCCGATGCCGACCACAAGCCCCGCGATCAGTAGCATCATCTCACGCTGCGTCACAGCAACACGTACCGGGTCCGTGGCGAGTGGTTTCAACAACCCGCGTTTGTTCTCTGCGGGCGGGGTATCCGTGGAGTGTGCGGCCGCGTGCGGGCAGCATCGCGTCGTGGAGCGGGGCCACGCGTCTGATGCTCCCGGCCATGCTCGTGGGCGTGACAGTTGGAGAAAGGTTCAGTGCTTGGCGTCCATCCGCGACAGGATGTCCTTCTCGTCGTTGTGGACATAAACGCGCGAAACCTCGACCCAGCCGACCTGGGTGTAGGGATGGCGCATCATCGCGTTCTCGATCAGGCGGCTCGTGGGATCGTTGTCCTCAATGAGCATGACTCGTGGCTTGTGCTTCGCAAGGTCGAACCCGTCGAGCAGGTCGACTTCGCCGCCCTCCACGTCGATGACCGCGACGTCGATCCGACCGGTGTGGTCCTTCAGCAGGTCGTCCATCGTGGTCAGCGGCACGGTGACGGCCTTGCGCGCACGCTTGTCGGTGTTGAGCACGCGTAGATGCTGCTCGGTGGTCGTGTGGTACGACAGCATCCCGCCGTGCTGATCCTCGACGACGTGGAAGGTCGTTGTGCCGTTGCTCCCGCGCTTGCCCAGCGCGGCATGGACCACCCGGCTGCTTTTCCGGCGTGCCTTGCACTGCTCGTATCGCTCCGGAATCGCCTCGACGAGGAGTCCCTTCCAGCCGACCGCCTCGAGGGCGTAGGTGACGGCGCACGAGTATCCATCGAACGCACCGACCTCGATGAAGAATCCGTCGAGCTGTCCGTCGAGCAGGTCCCAGATCATGATGTCTTCGCCGAACTGCGAGCGGAACTCGATCGGCAATGAGGGCGAGCGTCCCGCGTCATGCAGACGCTCGCGGGCGTCGAGCGCGTACACACGCCGGCGGGTCCGCAGGAGCTGGGCGAAGAGCTCGCGGAGCCCACCCTCCATCGAACGGACGGCGTTCACGATCTGCTGCATGTTGATGGCGGTCTGTGGGGGCATGATCGCTCCAGTTTCACCCATGGTCCGGGCCGACCATCGTACCGCCTTCGGCAAGCCCGGCATCCCGCTAAACTCCCCCGATGCGTGACGACTTTCTCGAAGCCCGGCGCGTGCTCGATGCCTTCCTGGCCGATGCCGCGCTTCTGGCCGCTCTCGCCGCCGCCGCCGACCTGCTCGCCACCACGCTCCGGCGTGGGAACAAGATCCTGATCTGCGGCAACGGCGGGTCGGCGTGCGACGCCGCCCACTTCGCGGAGGAACTCTCGGGTCGATACAAGGCCGATCGCAAACCCTTGGCCGCCATGGCTTGCACCGATGTCGGGCACGTCACCTGCGTCGCCAACGACTACGGCTTTGAGTTCGTTTTCTCCCGCTGGGTCGAGGCCCTCGCCCAGCCCGGCGACACCCTCATCGTCCTCAGCACCTCCGGCCAGTCGCCCAACATCCTCCACGCCATCGACGCGGCCAAGGACAAGGGACTCGCGACCATCGCCCTCCTCGGAAAGTCCGGCGGTTCGTGCAAGGCTCACGCCGATTACCCGCTCGTCTTCCCGGGCCAATCCAGCGATCGCATCCAGGAACTGCACATGATGGCCCTTCACGGCTTCGTGGCACAGATCGAACGGGCCCTCGGCCTGGCATGACCCACACTCACGCCGCTTGCCGCCTCCGCCCGGCCGTACAATGCTCGTGCGGAGGTTCCCATGCCCTATTACACGAAGCTCGGCCTGCTCCCCCAGAAGCGTCACGTCCAGTTCCGTCGCCCCGACGGGTGTCTTTACTCCGAAGAGGTCTTCGGCACCGAGGGCTTCGTCGGGCCGACCACCACCATGTACCACATCCACCCGCCGACCCAGGTCTACGGCTGGAAACCGCTGTATTCCACCAAGGTCGAGTACGTCGAGACCGACATCATGCGCATGCGCCACGTGAGGTCGGCGCCGCTCAGGCCCAAGGGCGACTTCATTACAGGGCGCGTCGTCCTCTTCGGCAACGCCGACTGCGAGATGGCCGTGTGCAATCCCGCCGAGCAGCTCACTTACCACTACAAGAACGGCCAGGGCGACGAGTGCATCTTCATCCACTTTGGCTCGGGCGTCTGCCACACGATGCTCGGCACGCTGAAGTTCGGCCCGCGTGACTATCTTGTCATCCCCAAGGGCGTGATCTACACGATCATTTGGAACAAGCGTCAGGACACCGTCAAGTTCGCCGCCGATGGCACGGCGTCTGATGGCGGGCCTTCGCTCGATGCCTGTCCCTTCGGCAAGTACCTGCTCATCGAGACGACCAACGGCAGCCACATCGGCCCGCCGCCGCGCTACGTCAGCAAGATGCACGGCCAATACCTCGAGCATGCGCCCATGTGCGAGCGCGACCTCCGCCTGCCCGAGCAGCCCATGACCTGGGATGAGAAGGGCAGCTTCGAGGTGCGCATCAAGGCCCGCGACCTTGTGCACAGTTACACGTATCACTACCACCCTCTCGACATCGTCGGCTGGGACGGCTGCTACTACCCCTTTGTGTTCAATGCGGACGACTTCAGCCCCATCACCGGCAAGCTGCATATGCCGCCGCCCATCCACCAGACCTTTGAGGCCCACAACTTTGTCATCTGCACCTTCGCGCCGCGATTGCTCGACTATCACCCGCAGTCGATCAAGGTGCCTTACAACCACTCCAACCTCGATTCGGACGAGGTGCTTTACTACGTGGAGGGCAACTTCGGCAGCCGCAAGGGCATCGAGGTCGGCAGCCTCACGCTCCACCCGCAGGGCATCCCGCACGGCCCGCACCCGGGCACGATCGAGGCGAGCCTCGCCGCCACGCACACGCAGGAACTCGCCGTGATGTGCGACACCTTCCGGCCGCTCTTCCCAACGAAGGCGGCGCTCGATCTCGACGACACCAAGTACCCGGCGAGCTGGCAGGGGGAGCACTTCCCCGGCCTCTCGAGCCACGCGCTGCACCTCAACGGCGTAACCATTCCTCCGGTCCACGCCGCGGCGTTCCCGCGCGAGCTCAAGCCCGTGGACGTGATCAAGGCGGAGGTTTCTCAAACTGTGATGCCCGCGCCGCGTTCAAACGGCGCGGCGGCGAGCACGACGGAGACGAAGACCACGTCGGCGAATGTCTGGGCGCCGTAGGCGTCGGACGATGGGCCGCTCGCTCAGCCCGTTCGAACGCGCGGCGCGAGGCGGCCTTGGGAGAGGTTCGACGCCAGCACGCCGTCGCGAACGACGACCTCGCCGCGGCGGACGACGTGGCGCGGGCGGCCGGTGATTTCGAAGCCCTCGAAGGCGCTGTAGTCGGTTTGCATCGAGTGGGTACTGGCGGAGATTACGCCGCGTTGGTTGGGGTCGTACAGGCACAGATCGGCGTCGAGGCCGACGGCGATGTCGCCCTTGGTTGATAGACCGAGGATGCGCGCGGCGTTGGTGCTGGCGACACGGACGAACGTATGAAGGTCGATCCAGCCCCTCGCCACGCCGTGGGAATAGAGCAGATTGACGCGATCTTCGACCGACGGAATGCCATTTGGGATTTTCGTGAAGTCGCCCTTGCCCATCGACTTTTGGGCGGCGAAGTCGAAGGGTGCATGATCGGTCGCGACGGTGGCGATCTCGCCCGCGGCGAGGGCGCTCCACAGGGCGTTCTGGTGCTGTTTCTCGCGGAGCGGCGGGGACATGACGTACTTGGCGCCTTCAAAGTCGGGGCGTGCCGCGTAGGTGTGATCGAGGATGAGGTGAGGGATGACGGCCTCGACATCAACGCGCACGCCGCGGGCCGCGGCTCGGCGGGCTTCCTGCACGGCTGGCTCGCAGGATGTGTGGACGATGTAGACGCGAGCGCCGGTCGCCTCGGCGAAGGCGCAGAGGTGATGCACGCCCGACGCCTCGACATACGGCGGGCGGGACGGCTCGTGCCACTCCGGGCCTGTCTTCCCGGCGTCGAGAAGCCGTGCCTGAAGGAGGGCGACGAGCTCCTGGTTTTCGCAGTGGGCGGCGACGACGACGCCGAGCTCCTTTGCCAGGCGCAGAGTGTTGAGGAGTTCGCGGTCGTCGATGCCGAGCGCGCCCTTGTAGGCGAGAAATACCTTGAGCGAGGTGATGCCCGACTCGACGATTCGCGCGAGGGCCGCGGGCGAGCGATCGTCGAAGCGAGTGACCCCCATGTGGAAGGAGTAGTCGCAGACAGAGTCGCGGGCCTTGGAGCGCCAGAGTTCGAAGGCGTCGGAGGGGTCGTCGGCGCGTGCGGGGCAGATCATCTCGACGAGCGTGGTCGTGCCGCCGAGAAGCGCCGCGCGAGAAGCGCTGGCCCAGGTGTCCTTCGCGAAGGTGCCCATGAAAGGGAGGTAGACGTGAACGTGCGGATCGATGAATCCGGGGAAGGTGATCAGCCCGGTTGCGTCGAGGATATCGCAGGGAGGGAGCGACCTTGGATCGATCGTCCGATCGATGCGGGCGAACGTGTCGTCCGCGCAGTAGATATCGGCGTGGTAGTCCGCGGTGGCGGTGACGACGCGCGCATTTCTGACCAGGAGCGGCATGGGGGATTGTTGGCGTGGCGTCGCTAGCGCGTCAGCGGGGCGTAGCTCTCGGGTCTGCGGTCCCGGTAGAACTGCCAGACCTCGCGGACCTGGCGGATGAGGTCGAGGTCGAGGTCGGCGACGAGCACGTCGTCCTTGTCACGCGGCGATTGGGCGATGATCTGCCCCCGCGGGTCGCAGAAGTATGACGAGCCGTAGAACTCTCCGATCTGCCACGGCTTCTCGACGCCCACTCGGTTGATGGCGCCGACGAAATACTGGTTGGCGACGGCGTGGGCGGGCTGCTCGATCTTCCAGAGGTACTCGGACAGGCCGGCGACCGTGGCGGAGGGGTTGAAGACGATCTCGGCGCCGGCGAGGCCCAGGGCGCGGGCGCCCTCCGGGAAGTGACGGTCGTAGCAGATGTAGACACCGATGCGACCGAAGGGAGTCTGGAAGACGGGGTAGCCCGTATCGCCCGGCGCGAAGTAGAACTTTTCCCAGAATCCAGGGTGGCAGTGGGGCAGGTGGTGCTTGCGGTACTTGCCGAGCAGTGTGCCGGTGTGATCGACGACGGCGGCGGTGTTGTAGAGCACGCCGGTCATGTGGAGCTCACACATCGGCGCGATGATGACCATCTTGTGTTTGCGGGCGAGATCGCGGATGAGCGAGATGGTCGGGCCGCTCTCGACCGACTCGGCGACGGCACGCCAGCGATCGCTCTGCTCGGCGGCGAAATAGGGAGAGTTGAAGAGCTCTTGGAGGCAGCAGACCTGCGCGCCCCTGTCGGCGGCTCTGGCGATCAGAGCGGCGTGCTTGTCGGTCAGCTCGCGGGTGAGGCGGTCGACGGGGAGCGACGCGTCGAGGGTGCAGGCGGATTGGATCAGCGCGGCTCGGGTGACGGTCATGTCGGTTCCTGAGGGTTGTATCGAATATGACGACGAGGGCTTCGGGATCCGTCAGCGCGATTCTATGAGGGACGTTCACCCCGCAGCGTTGGCGGACGATTGCTTAGGGGACGTCGCGAGCCGAATCGGGCCGCGCGCGGGGGCTGTGTGATGAAGAGCGTTCATATTGTGTTCAGCATCGCCGTGGGTGTGATAGTCGGCGCGGTGAAGGCGCAGGAGGCCGAGCCACCGATGCTGGGCGACGAGAGCATCGCGAACGTGATGGAGCCGCCGCTCGATCTTCCGGGTCATGAGCGAGGCGAGCGGGAAAAGGCAGAAGCTCCCAAGGGCGAGGAAACAAAGCCGACCGAGGAAGAGGCGCGGGAGTGGTTCGGGCACAAGGAGTTCTGGGAGTGGTCGCGCCTCACGGGTGACTGGGGGGGCGCGCGGACCAAGCTCGAGAGCGTGGGCATCGGGTTCGCGGGCTCGTATACGCTCGATTGGTCGAGCGTGTGGTCGGGCGGCCTGAGGAACGTTGCGTCGACGCGATCGCTCCTCGATCTCAATCTCACGCTCGATCTTGAGAAGCTCGCCGGCCTGTCGGGTGGGTCGGTGTTCGCGGACTTCTATTCCACCGACATGCGTGGCGGGTCGCGCGACGCGGGTGATTATCAGGGTGTCTCGAACATCGAGACAGGCGACAACCTCGATCAACTCGCGGAACTCTGGTACCAGCAGCGATTCTTCAAGGACCTGCTCCGCCTCAAGCTCGGAAAGATTGACGCGGCGGGCGAGTTCGCGTTCGTCTCGCACAACCAGGACAATCTCCACGGCGGGGCGGGCACGATCCTGACGATTCCCGGATATCCCACCTACCCCGATCCGGCGATGGGTGTCGTCCTCTTTGCCTATCCGACCGAGTGGCTGTACGTGGGCGGCGGATTGTTCGACGGCGCGACGCTCGACGGCTTGGCCACGGGACGACGCGGCCCCGCGACGTTCTTCAACGACAACAAGTCCGATTCATGGCTCTGGATGGGCGAGGTCGGCGTGACCTGGAAGGAGCTTTGGTCGATGGGGCATGGGCGTCTGGCGTGCGGCGTGTGGCATCACACGCACGACTTCGAGCGATTCGACGGCGGGGTGGAGAGCGATGCGACCGGCTGCTACGCGTTGCTTGAGCAGCAGATCATTCGGCGGGGCGAGGGCGACGCCGCGAACGAGCATGGCCTCTTCGCGTGGCTGCAGTACGGGCAGGCCGACGAGGACATCCTTGATGTGACGCAGCACCTGGGCGGCGGCCTGGTGCTCAAGGGGACCTTCACCGGGCGTGAGGATGACAACGTGGGAACCTGGCTGTCGTGGGTTGATTTCAGCGACGTCGCCGGCGCGGGCTACTCGGAAGACGAGTTGGCGTGGGAGGTGTTCTACAAGTGCCAGGTCACGCCGTGGCTCAGCATCAGGCCGGACGTGCAGTTCATTTTCAACCCGTCCGGCGACGAGACGATCGATGACGCCGTCGTGGGCGGGCTGCGGTTCGAGATCTCGTTCTAGAGGATTCGCTGCTCGAAGCGACTGTTTTCTGTCACCTCGCCTGGGCCTGCGATCAGCGCGGGTTCTCGGCCGGCGGAGCGGTCGGCGGCGATGTCGTGGGCTCCGCCTGCGGCTGCAGCGATTCCCACCCGCCGCCGAGCGATTTGTAGATCGAGATGAGGTTCGAGACCACGGCCTGGTCGCTCAACGTCAGCGCCTCTTCGGATTCGAAGAGCGATCGTTGTGAGTCCAGCACGCTGAGGAAATCAACCAGGCCCGAGCTGTAGAGCTGTTCGGCGAGCGAGAGGGCCCGTCGGTTGGCCTCGACCGATGCCGCCAACGACGCGCGGCGTGCTTGTTGGCGCAGAAATCCGACCATGGCGTTCTCGGATTCCTCGTATGACGAGAGGATGGTCTGCTCGTAGGTGGTGAGAGCCTGCTCGACCCGGGCGTCCTGGATCTCGATGTTGGCGCGGATTCGCCCCGCGTCGAACACGGGCCAGGTGACCGACGGGCCGATGGACCAATAGCGGCTGTTGATGTCGAACAGGTCGGCGAACTGAGACGATTGCACGCCGAGCGTGCCGTTGAGCGTGAAGCGGGGGTAGAGGTCGGCGGTGGCGACCCCGACGCGGGCGGTGGCGGCGGCGAGCTGCCGCTCCGCGCGCCGGACGTCGGGTCTGCGACGCAGCATGTCCGCGGGCACGCCGACGGCGATCTCGGGGGCGACAACCGGAAGGGGCGCCGGCGCCTTCAACTCCTGGTCGAGAGAGCCGGCGGGCTTTCCCAGGAGCGTCGCGATCCGGTGTGACGCCTGGGCCATCTGGATCTTGATCGGCGGCACCTGCGAGCGGCGTGTTTCGAGCTGGGCCTTGGCGCGGGCGACATCGAGCTCTCCGATGAGCCCGGCGGCGAAGCGGGACTCCGTTAGTGAGAGCGTGCTTTCCTGCGCGGCGACGGCCTTCTCGGCGATGTCGAGGTTGATCTGATACGAGCGGTATTCGACATAGTTCCGCGCCACTTCGGCCAGGAGAGAAACGAGCGTCGCGTTGCGATTCTCGACCGACGCCGCCAGGTCGGCATCGGCGGCTTCGACCGAGCGCGACACGCGGCCGAAGAGATCGAGCTCCCACGTCGCGTCGAAGCCGGCCTGGAAAAGGTCGTATGAGTCATTGGCGCCGAACGCGCCGACCGAGTTTTCGCTGTTGCGCTTGCGCGTGTACGAGCCCGCCGAGTCCACCGCCGGCAGCTCGTCGGCCTTCACAAATCGACGCTGCGCCCGGGCCTCCCGGATGCGCGACTCCGCGAGCCTGATATCCAGGTTCGCGGCGACGGCGCGATCAATCAGCGAGTCGAGGAGCGGGTCGTTCAGCGTCTTCCACCACGAGTCGAGCGTCGCGGGAGAGTTCGTCAGCTGGGACGTCACCGGCGATTCCACCGAGATCGAGTTGAACGACTCGGGCGAAGCCTGCTTTGGTGGTGTGTAATCGCTCGTGACCTTGCAGCCGGGGAGCGACAGGAGCGTCAGCGACGCGGCGGCCAGGGCGGCCGGTGCGACGCGACGAGAAAGCGGGAGAGCGTGCGGCGGGAGAGACTTCACTTGGCGGCTCCGGAGTCGGGGCTGGCGGATGGGGCGGGGTTGGCGGATTGCAAGGGGGCGGACTTGATATAGACGTCCATCTGCTGACCGACGAACAGGGGGAGATCTCGCTTCTCGAAAGAATAGATGGCCTGAAGCACACGCGTATCGACGCGCTCGGTGCTCTCGCCGGTCAGCGAGCGCTTGGGGATGACATACGGCTCGAAGCGGACGAACGTCAGATCAGTCTTGATCGAATTGTTCCCCCGGAGGAACGCCGTGGCGGGGGCTCCGGGGGTCAATCGCCACGCGTCGTATTCATCGATATCGACGCGGACGTGGAGTGGGTGGACCGAACCGAGAATCATGAGCGGCGTCGCGAGCGGGCCCGGCTGGGCGTATTCGCCGACGCGCAGATTGACCTGGAGCACCTGCGCATCCAGCGGGGCGCGCACGATCCGGCGCTCGATCTCGACCAGGATGCTGTCGACGGCGGCCTGGGCGCTCTTGACCTGACCTTCCAGCACCGAGACCTCCGGCGTCCATGCGCCGGACCTGAGAAGGTCGAGCTGCGACTTGGCCTCGGCGACGCGTGCTTTGGCGGCGTCGACCGCGAATCGCTTGCGGCTCAGCTCCTCGCTGCTGATCGCTCGCTTGTCCTGCACGTTCTCCCACATGGAGAGCTGGGCTTCAAGATCGGCAAGCGAGGCCTGGGCCGCCACGAGGCGAGCCTCCGCGGGCGGGAGTTCTTCGGGCCGCGGCTGGGCCACCAGGGCCGCGAGCTGGCGCTGGGCGACGTTGAGAGCGGCCTGCTTGATGGCCAGTTCGGCGTGGAGCTCTCGATCGTCGATGGTGAAGAGCACGTCACCCTTGCGCACGTCCTGCCCGGGGAGGACGGGCACGGAGGTGACGACACCTCCGACGGGCGTCGAGAGCGCGATGTTGCGTGTGGAAGGCTCGACGAGGCCCGAGACGGCGACGAAGGCGTCGTAGGGCGCGTGGGCGGGCTCGACGACCGGCGGCGCGGGGATCGGGGGCTTGCCTGCCTGCACGACCTTGACGATGGCGAACAACAGGCCGGCGAGGGCGAGAATCGGGACGAGGTATGTGCGGATCATGGAACGGCTCCGTGCGAGGATTCCAGGGCGCGCCCGGGAGTGTCGATGGATTCGATTCTTCCGTCGTCCATGCGCGCGATGCGGTCGGCGAACTCAAAGATACGCGCGTCGTGGGTGACGACGATGAGAGACTTGCCGGAGTTGAGCGCGACCTCGCGCATCAACTGCATGACGTCGTGCCCTGTCTTGTGGTCAAGGGCGCTGGTCGGCTCGTCGCAGACAATGAGACGGGGATGATGGACCAGGGATCGCGCGATGGCGACCCGCTGTTGCTGCCCACCCGAGAGCTGGGGCGGGCGGCTGCTCCAGCGGTCACCCAGGCCGACGCGCTGCAGGATCTCGCGTGAGCGGGAGATTGCCTCGGCGCGTGAGGCGCCGGCGATGAGGAGGGGCACGGCGACATTCTCGGCGACGGTGAGCGTGGGGATGAGGTTGAAGGACTGGAACACGAAGCCAACGGTCTTGCCGCGGAACTCGGTTCTCTCGGCGTTGGACATCTCCCTGAGGTTCTGCCCGTAGACGACGCACTCGCCTTCGTCGTGGTCGAGCACTCCGGCGACGATGGAGATGAGTGTGGTCTTGCCGCAGCCCGACGGGCCGACGAGCATGAGAAGTTCCCCCGGCGCGACGCTCAGGTTGACGCCTCGAAGGGCGAAGACGGCCGAGGTGCCTTTGCCATAGGTCTTGGTCACGCCGCGGCAGACGACGGCGGGTACGGCGGCGCTGCCGTGCGCGTGGTTCGCTGCGTTGGGAGTCGCGTGATTGTTGCCGGGGTTCGACATTCGGTAGCCTATCCCTTGAAGACGACGGCGGGTTCGAGCGAGACGACCTTGCGAATGCTGAGCATGGCGGAAAGGACGCAGATGATCGCGACCGCCAGGCCGGCGATCGCCAGGAGTTGCCACGGAATCCTGAAGGCGAGCGTGGTGTTCTTCATGGCGGCCCCGAAGAGGCTCGCGATGCCGATGCCGATCCCGTAGCCGATCATGCCGACCACCAGGGATTGGAGGATGACCATGAAGAGGAGCTTGGAATCGGATGCGCCCATGGCCTTGAGCGTGCCGAAGTAGCGGAGGTTGTCGAGGGTGAAGTTGTAGAACATGAAGCCGGTGATCACGGTCCCGATGAGAAAGCCGAGGGCGACCGCGATCCCGAAATTGATGGGAATGCCGGTGTTCTTGATAAAGTAATCGACGGTCTTGTCCTTGAACTGCTGATTGGTCAGTGCGGCAAGGCCTGTCGTTTTCTCGATGCGGTCGCGGAGTGATTCGACGTTGACCCCGGGCGCGGCCTTGACGAGCACGAACGAGAGGAGCTTCCGCTCTCGAGGAACGAAGGTCGTGGCCCGCCCGTAGGTCGTGAAGATCACCGGGAGCGATTGGAACGTGCGCGTCGAGCGGCCGATGCCAACGACGACGGCGCGATGGTCGTTGAGTTCGAGCGTATCGCCGACCTTGAGCGGGATCGGCTTCCCCCCCGGCTGGGGTGATGGCTTGGCGAGTCTGGAATTGGCGCTAATTTCGTCAACGATGATGGCATCGGCACGGCGGAGATCGGAGAGGGAGCCCTGGGCCATGGAGGGCGGGCCGCCGGTGAGGGTGGCGTCGTCGAGCCCGAGGATGTTGCAGTTCTGGAACTGGCCGTTGTCGAGGCGTGCGCGGATGAGTCCCTTGTAGAGCGGGAGTGCCCAGCCGACGCCTTCGACGCCGCGGACGCGGAAGAGCTCCGTGTCCTGCATGGGCTTGACGTCCTCGATCTGCTGGACCTTGGGGTCCATGACCCAGAGATCGGCTTGTCCCATGTCGGTGACGGTGCCATAGGTGCGGGTCATGATTCCCACGAAGATCGCGCCCTGCTGGGTGATGACCATGGACGCGAGCGTGACACCCATGACGATGCCGAAATACTTGGCGCGGTCGCCGAAGAGCATCTTGAGGGCGACGGACATCATGATCGTGGATCTCCGTGGCGATGGGCGTGGGCGACGGCGTCGAGCGAGAAGCGTGTGATGTGTTCGGCGATCTGGCCGATCTCCCTCGCGTCGAGCCGCAGATAGGGGAAGAGCCGATTGAGCACCGGGCGCGCGTGGTGATAGATGAGGCACTGACCGACGATGCTGCAGGCGCACAGTTCGATCTGCCGCTCGCTTAGGCGGGGATTGAGACGACGCAGGATGCGTTGCAGCGCCTCGAACTTCGGGCGCACGCCGGAGCGGACAACGTGATCGAGCGCGGCGCCCGGCGAGGCCATCTCACGGGCCATGAGCTTGGCGTGCCACGCCGGACGCCCTTTATGGCCGATTCGCTGCATGAATCTCAGGATGAACCGGCGCAAACAGTCGGCGGGCGGATCGGAGGCGTCGGCGATTTCCGACGCCGGGTCGTCCTCGTCGGCGCAGCGGTGCGCGTACGAGATCACCTCGATATAGAGCGTCTTCTTGTCGCCGAAGTGGTAGCTGACGCCCGCGATGTTTGCGCCGGCCCGACGGCAAATCTCGCGGATGGTGGCCTGCTCGTACCCCCGCTCCGCGAAGACCTCGCCCGCCGCGTCGAGCAGACGCTCACGAGTGCCGGGCGGCAAAGGCTCGTTCGCTCGTGCGGATGGTGGGGCGGTCGGGCTCAACAGCGGGCTCTCAAACAAGTGATTGAAACGGTTGTTTTATAGCCATGACCCCGGCGTGTGTCAACGCGACGGTGATGATCATTGTCGAGTCGTGCTACGCTTTCCCGCAGGCTTCGACAGGGGGAACTCCTCAGATGAAGATCGCCAAAGAGGGCTGGCCGTTCGTCCTGATCTTTGCGCTGGCGACCGCGTTGGCGGGATGGCTTGGGGTCTATTTCCTTGGCGCGTTCGGGTACGCGATCCTGGGCGTGGGTGGGCTGCTGACGCTCTGGTGCCTGTGGTTCTTCCGAGACCCGGACCGCTCCTCACCGGTGGTGGAGGGTGGGGTCGTCTCACCGGCCGATGGTGTCGTGTGCTCGATCGGCCCGGCGGAGTTGCCCGGGGAGCTCGGCCTCTCGGAGGGGACGCGCACACGCGTGTGCGTCTTCATGAACGTGTTCAACGTGCATGTGAATCGTGTGCCGGTCAGCGGGCGGGTCGTGGCGCTCGCCTACACCAAAGGAAAGTTCTTCAACGCCTCGCTCGACAAGGCCAGCGTCCACAACGAGCGTATGGCCATCGCCGTTCGGAGCGATTTCGGCGACGTGATCGGATTCGTCCAGATCGCGGGCCTCGTCGCCCGCAGGATTGTGTGTAAGCTGCGCACCAACCAAGAGGTTCGCCTGGGCGAGAGGTTCGGGCTGATCAGGTTCGGCTCGCGGGTTGACGTGTATCTGCCCCCCGATGCGAAGGTGAGTGTCGCGCTCGGGCAGCGGACGGTCGCCGGAGAGACGCTGCTGGCGACGATCCCCGCGAGGCCGAGGGCCCTGAGCGACGCGGTCCATGACCAGGGGGCGGCCGATGGTGGATAACCCCTCCGATGCGCCGAGTCACGTCTCGCTCCGGCGGCTGGTGCCCAATCTCATCACGACGGCGGCGCTTTGCTGCGGCGTTGCGTCGCTGCACTTTGCGATCAAGGATGACTGGTCGCGTGCGCTCGGCTCGGTGTGCGCGGCGGCGATCCTCGACGCGCTCGATGGACGAGCCGCCCGTCTGCTCCGCGTCTCCAGCCCCTTTGGCGCGACGCTCGATTCGCTCGCGGACTTCGTGAGCTTCGGCATCGCGCCCGCGTTCATGCTCTACCACTGGAAGCTCGGATCGCTGGACGCCGGCGGCATGATCGTCGTCGGCTTGTTTACGCTCTGCGCGGCGCTGCGGCTGGCGCGATTCACGGCGATGGCCAAGCGTGGCAAGCAGGTGCCGTGGGGCCCGGGCTACTTCATGGGAATGCCCACGCCGGCCGCGGCGGGGATTGTGCTCGTGCCCCTGCTGCTCGACACCTCGCGCAAGCTCAACGCGTGGTACCCGCAGTTTGACGTGCCGGTGTGGGTGGTGGCGGCGCACACACTCCTGGTCGCGGTGCTGATGATCAGCCGTCTCCCGCACTACTCGATGAAAGGACGGCGGATCAGCCGGAGATTGGTCGTGCCGCTCATGGTGTTGGTCGGCGCGGTCGTGGTGGCGGCGACGCGCGACCCGTTGCTGACGATGGCCGTGCTTGCCGCGGCGTACCTGCTCTCCGTTCCGGTGTGCGTGGTGCGCGCCGGCAGGGTCGTCGCCGGAGCGTCGTTGACCAAAGCGGGGAGCAAAGAAGCGGGCTAGAGGCGGCTCGCTTGCCCGGACCACGCGGGTCCTTGACCGCCGCCTGACGCGCGAAGAAAAGGCCCGCGTTCTCGACGCGGGCCCGCGGGGGATTCGGACTTGGATTGGCGCGGCCCTCCTGTGGGGTCCGTCGCGTGGCTGGGCTAGCTGATGAGCATCTTCTCGGCCTTGGCGTCCCAGAGCATGACCTTGTTCTGGCGATAGGCCTCGACGCCCATCTTGATGGCGACCATCACCGATGCGCCGAGGTCGACGTTGCAGCTCAGCTTGCCCTTCCCGCGGATGGCGTCGATGAAGCTGTTCATGTGGTCGCGGTGTTCACCCGACGCGAGTTCGAACGCCGCGCCGCCCGGGCCGGGCTCGGGGCGTTCTTCGCCCTTCTCGTTCTTGACCATCCTGGTCTGCACCTTGTCGGCGTTGTCCTTGCGGAATTCGGTCCACCATTCGCCCTGCTCGCGGATCCTGAGGGCGGCGTTCCCGCCGGGCATCTCGATGGTCCCGTGCTGACCGCGGATGACGGTATCGAGCCCCACGTCGTTGGTCATGACGCTGACGAGCACGACGGTGTGCTCGCTGGGATAATCGACCATCATCATGAAGGTGTCGGGGATGTCGCGTTCGTCCTTTTCAAGGTATTTGCCGCCGGAGGCGACGACGCGCCGGGGGTACTCGCCGTTCTCGCCGGTGATCGCCAGGAGCAGCGGCGAGAGCTTGTGGTAGAGGAGGTCGGTCGCCACGCCCCCGTTGTAGGCAAAGTACTTGCGGAAACGGAAGAAGTGATCGGCGTTCCAGGGAATCTTCGGCGCCAGGCCCCACTCGTGCCCGAGCCAGCGATCCCAATCGACGTACCCCTCGGCGTTCTTGTCCTGATTGGGCGTGGCGTCGGGATCGATGGGCCAGTTGAACTGCCCGCCCCGCGAGTTTCGGCAGTAGGCGCCCTGGCTCCAGCACACCTTTCCGATGCGTCCGGCCCCGATTGCTTCGCGGGCCTTCCAGGTGCAGGCGTCGCTCGTCGCCTGCGGGCCGACCTGCAGGATTCGCCCCGTCTTCTTCACCGCGTCGCGGCACTCGATGGCCTGCTCGATCGTGTGCGAGAGCGGCTTCTCGCAATAGACATCCTTGCCGGCTTGCATCGCTTCGATCGCGATCTTGGTGTGCCAGTGATCGGGTGTGGCGATCAGGACCGTGGAGACGTCCTTGTTGTCGAGCACCTCGCGGTATTCCATCGTGCCGGAGTTCGACGTGCCGCCGATCACCTTGATCGAGTTGTTCAGGCGCCGGCGGTAGACATCGCACACATGGATGACGGAGAGGTTCTCGGCTTCCCTTCGTCCCATGAGCGAGTGCAGGTGCCCGGTGCCCATGCCGCCCGTGCCGATCACGCCGAAGTTCAGGCGGTCATTGGCTCCCAGCACTCGCGCGTAACTGGCGGCGGGCATCGCCCAGGCGGCGCCCGCGGCGAGGGCGGTCGCGCGGATGAATGAACGGCGTGACAGGCCGTTGTGGACGGTCGATCTGGTCGTCATGGTGGGGCTCCTCTTGGGGACTGTCACCATCTTGACGAGTTTCCGCCTGAAAATCAAAGGGGGCGTGCGCGCGGACCCGGGAATTCTGTAGACTGCATGCCGCTCGCGGTCCGTTGGTGTTTCTTCCAATCGCGGCATCTGTGCTCATCGACGGAAAGGTTTCTTGAATGTTTGAGAGCTTGGTCGTTCGGAAGGCCGGGGTCACTTCGCTGCTTCTGGTTGTTGCTGGTTCGGTGTGGGCGGGCGACCCGGGGGCCGGATCCGCGCCCAAGCATGAGGTCGTCGCGATCATCGACGGGAAGGAGGTTCCGCCTCCGGCGATCGAGATGGGAGACCCGGCCACCATCGCCGCCATTCTCGATGAGGGAAAGAACCGCAATCAGGTCATGGATCACCTGACGTACCTGACCAAGAAGATCGGCTCACGTCTGACTGGTTCGCAGCGATTGATCGCCGCGAACAACTGGTGCCGGGACCAGTATGTTCGCTGGGGACTCTCGAACGCCCATCTCGAGCAATGGGGCGAAGTCACCACCGGCTTTGACCGTGGCCCGTGCACGGGCAAGCTGCTGCTGGTGCGAGAGAAGAAGAACGAGGACAACTCGGTGTCGGTCGAATACGACACCCTCCGAGACTTTGAGTTCAGCACGCTCTCGTGGACCAAGGGCACCGACGGGCCGGTGCGTGGCAAGGTCGTCCGCGAGCCCCAGACCGAGGCCGACTACGAGTCCGTGAAGGATCAGCTCGCGGGATCATGGGTGCTGGTGAAGGCGGCCAGCCCCATCGGTCAGCGGGGCGTTCGTCGGAGGCTGGCGGACTTTGCCCAGATGAGGGCCGAGGCGAGGAAGAAGCTGGCGGACGGCGCCTCGCAAGACAGCCTGACGATGCAGGAAAAGGTCGCCGTGGCGCCCGTCGCGGGCTTCATCTCCACGACGCGCGACGAGCGGGTGTGGACCGGCGCCGTCGGCGGCTGGCGCGAGCGAAAAATCGAGGACTATCCCAACGATCTCTCCATCTCGGTGCGCAGCTCCGACTATGACGCCATCAACTCGCGTCTTGCGGATGGCGAGCCGATCGAGATCGAGTTTAATCTTCAGCACACGCTGACCCCGGGTCCCGTGCCGGTCTACAACACCATCGCCGAGATCCCCGGCACCACCTGGCCCGACGAGTTCGTGATCGTGTCGGGTCACCTCGACTCGTGGGACGGCGTGGGCTCCGAGGGTTGCACGGACAACGGGACGGGTTCGGCGACGACCCTCGAGACCGCCCGCATTCTCATGGCCGTCGGGGCCAAGCCCAAGCGCACGATTCGCTTCGTCGATTGGTCCGGCGAGGAGCAGGGCCTGCTCGGCTCCGCGGGATACGTCGTGACGCACGCGGCTGAACTCCCGAAGATTTCGGCGGTGTTCGTCGACGACGGCGGCACCAACTACGACGGGGCACTCAACGTTCCCAAGGCGATGGTCGACATGCTCGCCGCCGCCACCGCGCCGATCAACAACGTGTTCTACGACGACGTCGATCAGAAGTACCTCAACTGCGACATTCGCACGATCTCCGAGCGCATGCCGCCCAATGGCGGCAGCGACCACGCGACGTTCAACAACAAGGGTGTGCCGGGGTTCTACTGGGTTGAGACAGGCCGCGCTGATTACGGGCACGGTTGGCATACTCAGTATGACAGGCTTGACCTGGCCATCCCGAACTATCTGGCCCAGTCCGCCACGTGTGCCGCCGTGACCGCGTACAACCTCGCGTGCGCCCCCACGCTCGTGCCGCGCCCGCCCGCGGAAGAAGAGAAGGGCAAGTAGCGAAAAACGCCGCGGCCCGACCCCGCGATGAAGCAGGACCGGGCCGCGAGCCACCCGACGGCGGAACCTCGTCGGGAAGGGGCGTTCATGAAGGGTGGCGGCTCAGGGTGATCTCTTGACCGACTTGGCGGCCTTAGCTGAAGGCACGCTCGACTTCGCCGCGCCGGACACCTTGAAGCCCGGGGACTTGGCCGAGACCACGCCCTTGGCAGACACCTTCTTCGCGCCGCCCGAGGGAGCGGCGGACGCGAAGGTCGTGGGGATCGTGATCGCGGCGAAGGCGGCGACACAGGCGGCGGTCGCGAGGCGGTGATAGCTCATGTGCTTCCTCCCAGTCGCCCGCGGCATTCGCGGGCCGAGGAGGACGATCCGAAACAATCTCACCGCAGGCAAGGAGATCGGGACAAAATCGCGTTATCAGTCCTCGCCGGCGTCCATGCCCGGACGATCGGCGGGTCTGAATCGCGCAACGCGATTGGTTCGGCGGGGAGCCGCACCGGCGCCTCGGGGGCGTTGGTTGCCGGTCAGGTTCTCAATGCCCGGAGTCCGCCGCGAGGTAGGCGTTGATGAGCGATCGCTCGCCTTCCTTGCTCCCGCCCTTGCTGTTGCCGTGCTCCATGCCCAGGATCCCGGTATACCCGCGCGACTGGATGTGCCTGAAGACGTTGGCGTAGTTGACCTCGCCGGTCCCCGGCTCGGCCCGACCGGGGTTGTCTCCCAGCTGGATGTAGGCGATGTCATCCCATGACCGGTTCATGTTGTCGATCAGGTTCCCTTCGGTGACCTGGAGGTGATAGAGATCCTGGAGGATGCGCAGGTGCGGGCTGTCGACCGCGCGGCAGATCGCGCGGAGCACGTCGCTGGTGGGGCAGAACTGCCCGGGATGATCGCGCCAGTTCAGTGGCTCGATGACCATGACCATGCCGCTCCCGCTCTTTTCGCACACCGCGGCGGCCTGTTTGAGCGTCTCGACCACGTTGCAGAACTGATGCCCCCAGGGCTGATTCTGGTCGACCCGTCCGACGACCGTCGTGACCCATGTCGCGTTGATCCGCTTGGCGATCTCGCACGATTCGGCGGTCTGCTTCACGAACTTCTCGCGGATCCCCTTATCGCCCGTCGTGTGCGTCGGCTTCTCCCAGTCGATGTCCTGGGCGACGAAGATGCCCATGCGCATGCCGTGCTTGTTCATGCGCTCCGCGAACGCTTTGTGAAAGGCCTGGTCGCGCCATCGCATGCCGTTGTCCTCCCAGGCCGTGAAGCCCTCGTCCGCGGCGAACGAGACCTGATCGAGGTCGTCCTTGGCGTGACTGGAGAACATCCCAAAGTGGGGCGCGTAGTTGAGCTTGAACCGCCCTTTCCCCGGTGACCCGGGCTGCTGGAAAGACGCGGCGCTGACAGGACCGGACGCGGCAAGAACGGCCCCGGCGGCGAGAGAACCTGCGAGAAAATCCCGGCGTTCCATGGAAAAGCTCCATCAGGAAAGAGTGCGGCATGGACGCCCCGAGTCGGGCGCGCATGTTCATGACGAAAACCACAGGCGCTGCGGCGCCGACACCACGCGTCTCGACGCGAACCGACCGGGGCGTGCATGCGACCGGATCAAACCAGCGGCGTTCGGCCCGGGACGGCCACGGGCGGGACCGGGAGCGGGCCCAATTCATACGTCGTCGGCCCGAGCCGCTCCTTGCTCGCCAGGGCCTGCTCCCACGTGACGGTCTTGCCCGTATACGCCGCCATGCGACCCATGATCGCGGTCAGCACCGATTCGGCGATTCGCTTGCCCTCGTTGATGGGCTTGCCGGCGGCGATGCTAGCGTACAGGTCGACGTGCTCCTGCTTGTACGGGTTCATGGAGCCGGAGTAGCGCCACGCCGACTTGCCCTTGATCTCGGCCTGGCCGGAGGTCGTGCGGAGCGTGCCGTCGGTCCCGGAGAAGGCTTCCCACACGCGGGAATCCGTGCCGTCGATCTGGCGGCACATGCTGTTGACGATCGTGCCGTCCGGGTACTCGTACTCGACGGCGAAGTGATCGAAGATGTGCCCGTACTCCGGCCCGGTTCGGACCTGACGTCCTCCCATGGCGTAGGCGGTCTTGGGAGTGGAGCCGACGACCCAGTTGGCGACGTCGATGTTGTGAACGTGCTGCTCGACGATGTGGTCGCCCGAAAGCCAGGTGAAATACAGCCAGTTGCGGATCTGCCACTCCATGTCCGACCACTCGGGCTGCTTGGGCTTGACCCAAAGGCCGCCCTGATTCCAGTACACGCGCCCATGCACGATGCGACCGATCGCGCCGTCACGCACCCGCTGGAGGGCCTGCAGATAGCAGTCCTCATGGCGACGCTGCGTGCCCGAAACCACCGAGAGCCCCTTCTGCTGCGCGAGCTCGGCCGCTTGCATCACCATGCGGACCCCCGGTGCGTCCACCGCCACCGGCTTCTCCATGAAGACGTGCTTCCCGGCCTCAACGGCGGCGGCGAAGTGCGCCGGGCGGAAGTGGGGCGTGGTCGCGAGGATCACCGAATCAACGCCCGATGTGGCCAAGAGCTGCTTGTAGCAATCGAAGCCCGTGAACGTGTGGTCGTCGGTGACGTCGGCGCGGTCCTTGTAGTTTTCCTTGAGATAGTCCCGGCAGGACTGCACGCGATCACGGAACACATCCGCCAACGCGACGATCTTCGTGCCCGGCCCGGAATCGAGCGCGTCGGTGGCGGCGCCCGTGCCGCGCCCGCCGCACCCGATCACGCCGATCCGGATGGTGTCCGAGCCGCCGGCCCAAGCCCAGTTGCGCGCGGAGGCGGTCGAAACGGCGGCGGCGGTGGCGACGACACCCGAAACCTTGACAAATTCACGACGGGAGACGATGGAGTTGTTCTGATGCATGTTCGATCCTCGATGGGAGTTGGTGCGCTGGTATGACGCACGGTCCCGGCGGCCGGGGTGCGCCAGCATACCGCGCGGCGGGGCACGCCGGAGAACTCGTTCCTCAGAAACTCGGGGGTTTGACCCGACCTGAGCGAACGGAGAATCGGGCCAAGATCCGTGTCGCCGAGGCGGGCGGGAGCGGTTCGCGGTGACGGGGCGAAGCGTGGCGCCGAATGAATCGCTGCCGCGGACCTGATGGGCGATCGCGCCGGCGCTGTCCGCGACGGCGATGCATCACGATGGTGTGTGCGCGGTGGAGTGGCACGATCGCTTCGAAGCGGTCGCGTGAGGTGCGGAAGCCATGTCTCGTCGTTCGTCGACGCGAATCGCGCGACGATGGCAGTCGCCCTCAGGACGTTCCGCGGACCGGGTTTGGCCTCGACCTCGGCGCTCCGGCTGGTGGTCGAGCTCCCAGGCCGAGTTCGAAGCTCAATTGATTTTTTCAGATTCGCGTATTCGGACCCCAGCGGCGCGCCTCTCATGGATCATGGACAGCTGCGTCCTGAAAAAGGAGGATCCATGAAAACCAGAATGATTCGTCGCGTCCTGGGGATCGGTGCGGCGGCCTGCACGCTCCTGTCGGGCGTGGCGGGGGCGGCGATGGTGTCCAAGGGGGAAGAGCCGGCGGCCGGTCCGTACGTCGTCATGGCCTACAACAACCTGGGCATGCACTGCATGAACAGCGACTTTTCTCAGTTGCTGATCCTCCCGCCCTACAACACGCTGCACGCCCAGGTGATCCGACGCGGCGTCGAACCCACGATCATGCAATCGGGGATCACGGTGAGCTATGAGTTCCCGACGAATACCCACTCGACCGACAAGACCAACTTCTGGGAGTATGCCCCGGCGTTGTTCGGCGTGACGCTCCCCGCGGACGTGGGCCTCACGGGCCTTGGGATGTTCGGCACGATGACCCGGGACGCCGCGCGGAACGATTTCGTGGGCGAGGGGATTCCGATCACGCCGATCGACGATGATGGGCGGGAGAATCCCTACCCCTTCGCGCTGGTCACCGTGAAGAGCAACAGCACGGGCGCGGTGATCGCGCAGACCCAGGCGGTCGTCCCCATCTCCTGGGAAATCTCCTGCAACCTGTGCCACACGGCGGCGGGAGAGTCTGTCGCCACGAACATTCTGAAGGCCCATGATCGCCTGCACGGAACCAATCTGATCGGGCAGCAGCCCGTGCTGTGCGCCGGTTGCCACGCGGACAACGCGCTGGGAACAACCGGGCAGCAGGGCGTGCCGAACATGTCGTCGGCGATGCACCTGGCCCACGCGCCCCGGATGGGCCAGGCCGGGCTGGAGAACAGCTGCTATGCATGCCACCCGGGTGTCAGGACCAATTGCCAGCGCGACGTTCACGCGGGGCGTGGCGTGACCTGCACCGCCTGCCACGGCGACATGGTGGCGGTCGGCAATCCCACGCGCAATCCGTGGCTCCAGGAGCCCCGGTGCGGCAGTTGCCATCAACGCTCCGAGTTCGAGTTTGAGCAGCCCGGCCAACTCTTCCGTACCAGCCAGGGGCATGGTGGCGTGCAGTGCATGACCTGCCACGGCAGCCCGCACGCGATCGGGCCGGCGGTGACCGCGACCGACAACGCCCAGGCGATGCGGTTGCAGGGGCACACCGGTCCGCTCAATGACTGCCTGGTGTGCCACACCTCGCAGCCCAACGAGCCGTTCGAGCACAAGCGCTGATGTTCCTCACGAGCCCAGAAGAAAAGGGAGTTCAACCCATGAAGAGCATGAACAGGAATCTGGCGGGCCTGATGGTCTCGGCGTTGGCGATCTCGTCGGCCGCGGGCCAGTCGTACACACTCGTCGACCTGGGAGCGTTCGCCGGGCAGTCCGAGGCGTATGCGCTGGCGCCGGGATCGGTGGCGCTGGGCATGTTTGTGAATGCCGATTCGCATTTTCACAGCGTGCTGTTCACCTCGCCCGAGACGGTTCTGGCGACCCTGAGCGGCTTCCGCGAACAGGTCGCGTTCGCCGCCGACGCCGCCGGCCGCGTCTACGGCACCTCGTACACGTTCGGCGATCTGATCCCCTCGGCGTTCGTCGCCGATTCCAACGGCGTGTCGGCGCTCGCGCCGTTCGCGGCTCGCGCCTCCAACAGCGCCGGGGTGGTCGCGGGCAATTCGTTCGCGGTTGACGCTCAGCTCAGGTATCTCCCGAAAGCCGCGGTGTGGAACAGCGGGAACCTTTCCATCCTGGGCACGCTGGGCGGCGCCACGGCTCTGGCCCTGGGGATCGACGACCGGGGCTGGGTGGTGGGCTCATCGACGACGGCCAACGAGGCCTCGTCGCGCCCGTCGATCTGGACGGGGGCTTCGCCGACCGATATTGGCACGCTGGGCGGCCCGGTCGGACAGGCGGTGTCAATCCGCGGCTCCTGGGTTGTCGGGCATTCGCAGAATGCCTCCGGCGTTCGGCGTGCGACGCTCTGGACCATCAACGGGAGCGGCGCGGTGGTGTCACGCACGGACCTGGGTGGGTTGTCGCCGACCGCGAGCAGCTATGCGATGTGCGTCAACTCGATGGGAGTTGCGGTGGGGACGAGCCGATTCAAGGCCGTGCTGTTCCAAGGCGGGTCGTGCATCGACCTCAACACCCGCATCGAGCCCGCGGCCGACTGGACACTCGAGAAAGCCTGGGCCATCAACGACGCGGGCGTGATCGTGGGTGGCGGCAATTACCTCGGTTATCCGCGGGCGTTCATGCTCGTGCCGCGTTGTCCGGCCGATTTCAACCACGACGGCTTCGTCAACGGCGATGACTACGACGCCTTCGCATCACTCTTCGACGCGGGCGGCATCGGGGCTGATTTCAACCACGACGGGTTTGTGAACGGGGACGACTACGACGCGTTCGCCTCGGCGTTCGACGCCGGCTGCTGACGCGGCGGGTCAGGAACACTCATGGACGAAGGCGCGGCGGAGGCAACGGCTTCCGCGCGCCTGCTTCCACTTCATCGGGCCGTGCTCCTTGGTTCTTTACCCAGCGGCCCGCGCGTGGCCGTCGCCACCCCCACCGGCGCTCACACCCCACGATCGGTCAGGTCGCCGCGATGAAGGCTTGCCCGCGTTGGAACGGAGGATTCGCACGTATCTGGAAGCCAACGCGCACACTCCTTCCATCGTTCCCGCGGCGCGTGCACGGGATTCAACGGCCAGGCCATGAGGAGAATCGCCCATGCGTAGCCGCCCACGATCGGCTCTGAATCCCGCCGCCCGACTGCTGCTTATCTCGGGTTCACTGCTGTCGATGAACGCCGCGATGGCCCAGTGCGACCCGGCGTGGCGCGCGGTGGGCGGGCCGGCGGGGGCGGACCCCGCGGTTCTGGCGTCAACGATGTGGGATCCCGATGGGCCGGGGCCACGGGGTTCCGTTCTGGTGATCGCGGGTGAGTTCGATTCGTTCAACGGCGCTCCTGTCAACAACATCGTGGTTTGGGATGGATCGACGTGGTCCACGCTCGGCGACGGGCTGGGCGGGGCGGGCTCCTGGGTCAACTGCCTTGCCGCGATGCCGACCGGCGAATTGATCGCGGGCGGAACGTTCATCAATTCCGGCGCGACCAGCACGCCGTATGTCGCGCGATGGAACGGCTCCGCATGGGTGAGCATGGCGGGCGGCATGGACAACCAGGTCAACGCCATGACGGTGTCGAAAGCGACAGGCGAGCTCTACGTCACGGGTTTCTTTACAACGGCGGGTGGATCCCCGGCCAATCGGATCGCGCGCTGGACCGGCTCGGGCTGGGCGGCGCTCGGATCGGGCCTGGGGAATATCGGATGGGCCGTCACTTCTCGGCCGAACGGCGACATCGTCGTGGGCGGGTCGTTCACGACGGCGGGCGGGAAGACCGTCAATCGCCTGGCGCGATGGAGCGGCGGGCAATGGTACGGGATGTCGGGAGGAACCAACTCCACCGTGCTCTCAGTGATCGGGCTCTCGAACGGCGACGTGATCGTCGGAGGCACCTTCACCACGCCCACAGCGCGTGTGGTCGGCTGGCGCGATTCGGGCTGGTTCCTGATGGGCTCGGGGCTCAACGCCCAGCCCCTCTGCTTCACGGAAATGCCCAACGGCGACATCATCGCGGGCGGGCACTTCTTCACCTCTGGCCTGTCGAGTGTTCCCAAGATCGCGCGGTTCGACGGCACGGACTGGCGCGCGATGGGCACGGGCATGGACCAGTATGTGATGACGACCACCGTTGACCCCGACGGCGTGGTGTGGGCCGGCGGAGGTTTCACGGTGGCGGGCGGCGTGGCTTCGCCCTATCTGGCCAAGTGGGCCGCGGGCTCGGCGCCCAAGATCACCAGCCAGCCGGTGTCGACGTCGTCGTGCCCGGCGGGGCCCGCAAGCTTCACCCTGGGTGTGAGCTCGCTCGAGACGCCCGCGTATGAGTGGAGCATCGAGTCGCCGGCCGAGAGCGGGAACTACACGCCCCTGAGCGGTCCCTCGTTCTTTGAGAGTGAGACGGGCCTGGAGTTCTCGTTCAGCGGCGCCGCCTCTTCGATGCTCCAGATTTCGAGCATCAAGCTGCGCGGCCATACGAACGAGATCCGCATCGTCGGGCGGGCAAGCAACGCGTGCGGTGGTGTGATCAGCGACGCGGCGACGCTCACGGTGTGCCGCGCTGACTTCAACTGTGATCACTTCGTCAACGGAGACGACTACGACGCGTTCGCATCCATGTTCGATGCGGCAGCTCAGGCCGCGGACCTCAACGCGGACGGATTCGTGAACGGGGACGATTACGACGCGTTCGCGTCGGCGTTCGATGTCGGCTGCTGAACCACACGCCATCCGCGTGACCGGCGCCGACGTGCGCCCGGCGCGGCATGGATAAGAAGATCACGCTCGACGCGGCACGCTCAAACTCGGCGTGCCGCGTTGGCCTTTGGCGACGAAGCCCGACCCGCGATCGCGAACGACCCACGGGCGTTCAGTGCGTCCGCATCGGTGGCGGACGGAGCCGTTGGAGCGCCTGCCAGGGACGGACCCGGCCGAAGCCGAGGTCTTCCGCCATCTCGCCGTTGGTCGGCGAGAGGTCCAACGCCGACCCGAAGAGCTGGGCGTAGACAACGGCGGGGCCCTGCGATTCGAACCGAGATGAAACGAGGGCCGCGGCGCCGCTGACGAGCGCGGCCGAGAAGCTGGTGCCGCTGGCTACGGCGTACTGATTGTTCGGGAGAATGCTGACGAGGTCCTCACCCGGAGCGCAGAGGTCAACGCACTTGCCAAACCCCGAGAAGGCCGATTTCACGTCGTTCATGCCCGTGGAGGCGACCGCGACGACGCCGGCGTTGGCGGCGGGATAGACCTTGTCGTCGCTGTCACGGTTGTCGACGGCGGACACGACGATGATCCCCAGCGAGTTCGCTTCCGCGATCGCGTCCGCGACGACGCCGGAGTCCTTGGGAGACGACATCGAGATGTTGATGACCCGCGCCCCGTGGTCGATGGCGTGGTAGATGCCCTCCGCGATGGTGAACGACGTCCCCAGTCCCGTCGAGTCCATCACCCGGATCGGAAGGATCTTGGCGTCCGGGGCGACCATGTGAATCAGGCCCGCGACGAATGTCCCGTGCCCCGCCATGACCCCCGTTCCGCTGTCCGTAAAGTTTGGGTTGTGGTCAACGAAGTTGTACCCGCCCGGGGCGAACGTGCCGACCAGATACGGGTGCGGGGAAGCTCCGGTGTCGAGCACCGCGACCGTTACGCCGGCGCCCGTCGAGAGGCGGTGGGCATTCGGAAGCGATACGAACGAAGCGACGGCCTGGTGGCCGACGTTCTGTTCGGCGATGCGGACGAAGAAGCTCTGCGTGTGCCCCTCGGCAACAGCGTTAGCGCTGTTCTGCTCGTCTTGCTCGATCCGGTCGTCGGTCGAAAACTCGGCGTCCTGGTCGCCGTCGGGAATGTTTGGGTCCGTGCCGAGAAGGTACATGCGACGAGGCTCGTAGCTTGCCAGCACAACCGCCCCATAGGTCGCGGCGACTTCCGCGATGTTCTCATTCGGCTGCAGGCGCACGATGAACTGGTGCTCGATCGCGTCGCCCGGGTCGGACCCAACCGCCGCTGGAGCAACACACGCCGCGAGCATGAGCGCGGCGACCGGCGAAAATCGAACGCGGAATGACAGCAGGTGGTTCATGCGAATCCAATCTCAAAGAATGGCGCCCACGCGGCGGGGTGACGGCCCTGTCGAAAAGCCCCGAACTGAACACGCGACAGTGACCCCACCCCGAAACTGGACGAGTGCATGTCCTTATCGTACATCGAGGCGTACCACGCCGCAACCATTTCCATCGCGGTTTGATCGTGGAGCGCCCAGTGCGAGAGGACGAGCGACGACGCGCCCGCGCTGAGCAAGGCCCGGATAAGCCCCATGAGTTCGTCACCGGGCGACGCTTCCGAGCGACCGGTCGAGCATCCGCTCAGAACCACCCGGGCTCCAGAGAGAGCGATTTCGCCAAGATCCCAGGCCGAGAGCCACCCATCGGCCAGGCGTAGGCCCGAGGCGCTCGGACTTGACGCGACAAAGCGAGCGTGCGTGGCGATATGGATCCACGAGCGGGCCTGCAGCGCCTGAGACACATTCTCAACGGTCGCGGCGCTCCCGATCAGAACGTCGGCGTCGGGGAGCGCCGCCGCCGCCGCGCGTGCCTCGTCTTCCGCGTAGGGGATGGCGGCATCGGAGACGCCGATGACCAGAGGACGCGCCTGACGCAGCGGCGAGCGGTCCCGGAGGAGCATCGCCACGGTCGCGCTGGGCGCGACGGAGATGGCTCGCCGGGCGAGCTCGGGCTCTCCCGCTTGATTCATCAGCGCGTGGAACGGGACGCGGTGCAGAATGCCGAAGGGAACGACCGTGAGCCGGGCGGTGTCGGCCAGCGCGTCCGCGAGCGGCGCGAGCAGCAGCGTGTGCAGCTGGCGCAGGGCATCCTCGGCGTCACGAATCAGCCGTTGCCCGGCTGGCCCGCCGGGAAGGCCGCGGATGATGGCGCGATCGATCTGGAATGCCAGCCCCTCGACCCCCTGCCGAACGTTGTCGAGGGCGGCGAGGCGCCGGCGGACATGCACGCCCTGATTCGTCAGGACCATCGCGCTCAGAGAGCCTGATTCTTCGAAGAACTCAAGGAGAGCCCGGTCGGCGCTGAGCGCCTGCTGCACGTCCGCCAGCGCGGCCGGGTGACGATCGATCGCGCGCCGTGGCGCGAGCGCGGCGAGGCGCTGCTCGGCCAGGCGGAGCGCCTGCTCGCGCCTGCGTACGCCCGAGATGCGATCCTGAGAGCTGCCGCGAGCGGAAGCGCCGACCTCGCCCGTGTGCGAGTGCAACGCCGTCAGTTCGTGCCGAAGGCGGTCGATTTCCAGCAGGATACTCCGCTCGGCGGGATCGCCTGTTGGGCGCGCCTGGGCCGAGACCGGCTGGGCGGCCGCCTCCTGCATCGAACGGGCACGGGCACGCTCAATCCGGTCGAACGCCAGCGCGATCTCTCCGCGGTCCAGCGAGAATGACGCCGCGTCGGCAAATACGCTGGATCGGCGTCCGATGAACGCCGCGCGCAACGCATCGGCGTTCAGGGTTCCACGAACACGCTCGGTCTGCTCGATCGCGGCGGCGAAGTCCTGTGAGGCGTCGTCGGCTCTGCCCTGCGAGGCATGAATCCTCGCGCGCGCGTGCAGCAGCTCGGCGCGCAGGGGCGCCAGGTCGAGCGCCTCGGCTACGGCCATCGCCGATCGTACATGCTCAGCGGCGTCCGACAGGTCGCCGGCGCCAAGCTGCATGCCGGCGAGCTGAAGATGGGCAACGCAAGCGTCCGCGGGGCGATCAGCCAGGCGCGCGAGGGCGTCTTCGAGCAGCCGGCGCGCGCCGGACGGGTCCCCCGCGGCGTCGTGCACGCGTGCGTCGAGCATGTCCGCCCTAGCAAGGCCCGTCCTGTTGTTCATGGGCTCCAGGAGTGAGCGTGCCTCTGAGAGAAGGTCGCCTGTCTGGGACCACTGGCCGAGCTCGATCCGCGAGCGGGCCAGTCCCAGCAGGGCACGCGCGAGTTCCTGTGTCATCCCGTGTTCGCGGAGGGTCGGGATGGCGGTCTGGAACGCGTCACGCGCGTCAACGGGCGAGCCGGCCGACAACAAGGCCTCGGCTTGTTCGATCCACAGTCTCGCGACGTCGCCGGGCGAGCCGTCGCTGGCCAGCCGACGACGGGCCCGCTCGAAAAAGGCCAATCCCTCCTGGATCCGCCCCTGACGGCTGGTGAGATCGGCGAGGTTTCCCTCGACGATGGTCGCGGCCCGCGACGCGCCGAGCGCCTCCAGGCCGGCCAGGGCCGATCGAAACGCCTCCTCCGCGGCCTGGAACTCATGCAAGTCGAGAAGAGCCTCGGCGCGGTTGCTCTGGAGCTGGGCCGACAGCATCGGCTGGTCGACCAAGAGCGTCAGAGCCAGGTCGAAATGGTCCACGGCCCGGCGCGGCTGGTCGGCCATCCGCCGGACGACCCCCAGGTTGATGTGGGCGCGGGCCGCCAAGAGGGAGTCCCCGGCGCGTGTGAAGGCGCCGAGGGCCGCCTCGCCGGCTTCTATGGCCTCGTTCAGGCGACCTGTTCGGGCCAGCGCATGGAGCGTGGCCATCCGCACCCGTGCCCCCTCGAGCGGGTCACCCGAGCGATCGGCGGCTTGCACGGCGTCCGACAGGGTCGAGAGCGCGTCATCGAACCGGTTTGAATACGCCAGGGCGTGCGCCAGGGCCCGGCGTGTCCGCGCCTGGACTAATGGCTCGGACAGTTGATCGGCGGCGCCCACGAGCACGGGTGCCACCCCCAGGGCCCGGGCCAGGTTCGACATGGACAACCGCTCAACCTCGTCGGACAATCGGGTCAACGAGCCCCGCGCGTCACCGGTCGCGCGAAGGCGCGCCAGCGCCTCGGCCGGGGCAATGCCGGCCAGTTCGTCAAGCAGATGCGCCAGATCGCTCGTGGAAGAACTCATCCATTCCTCGGTCAAGCCACGTTGATCGGGGGCACGCGGACCAGTTGGTCGCCGATGCGAGCGGTGAGTTCGTACACACCGACGGGGCACTCCAGAACAAACATGCCGGATTCGTCCGCGGGAACCTGCTGCGCCGCTGTTCCCGTCAGCGTGGATCGCCACCCGATCTGGGACACTACGCCGTCCGTCAGTGGCGCCACCTGGCCGCGGACGGTTCGTCGGGTTTCGCCGTGGGTGGGAGAGACCTGGAGGTCAACCTCGGCGATGTCGCACTCAAAGCGGATGTGGCGTGATTCGGTGGTGCCGCGGAACCCCGCCAGCGCTGGCTCCGTGAGCGTGTCGCGCACGAGGCGGCAGAGATACTCGCGGACAACACCGGCCAGATCCGCCAGGGAAGCACCTGCGGGAGCGGTGTCCTGCACCATGCGGAGGGCGCGCCGAAGCACGTCATCGGAGGGTGCGACCGAATCGTCGGCACGCATGGTCTGCACCGCCGACCTGATCGAGTTCAGTAGGCGGGTGCTTTCGGGGTTCGCTCGGACGCGGGCATCGACCTCCGTGCTTTGCGCCTCGTCCAATTCGCCCAGGGCCAACGCCACGAGGAGTTCGAGGGGGACGGGATGGTTCACGCGGACCTCCATGCCAGGACGGCCAGCCGCCGTCGCACCCAAGAAGAGGCCCGATCCCGGTTCGCAGATACGCCCTGCATCGGAAGCTCTTCGGAAAGCCGCGGGGTTCGCCCGGCGGGATTATTCGCGGTCGGCTTACGGTCGACCGTCGTGCCCGGGGGGTTGATCGAGGAGCGAGGCGAGCTTGGCCAGGCAACGGGCGCGCGTGGGTCCGATACTTCCGGTCGGTATCCCCAGCGAAGCGGCGATCTCGGAATAGTTCGGGCGCTCTGAGTTGATGAAGAGGGCTCGCAGGAGCCGCTCGCAGGGTCCGCCCAATCGGGTGAGTGCCTGCTGGACCGCGATCCGCTGCTCCCATCGCTCGAGTTCGGATTCGGGCGGCTCCGCCGGTTCGGCGGCGGGGTTGGCAACGTTGGCAAGCCTTGAAACGCGACGGGCATTGGACTGGGCGACTCTCCAGCATTCGCGCTGGGTGGTCGTCATCAGCCATTTGGCGACGGTTCGGCTGTCCCGGAGGGCCGCCAGGTTCTGAAACAACAGGGAGAAGACTGACTGGAACACGTCGTCGCACGCCTGATCGGTGAGTTGATAGCCGCGGGGTATCGAGTAGACCAGACGCTTGTACTTCTCGACGAGCTCGCGCCACGCGTCCTCATCGCGTGTGAGGCATCGCTCGATGAGGGCCGCGTCACCGTGATGCATCTGGCTCTCCGAGGGTCGGCGGGCGTTCGCCCGGCACCGGATTGAGAGGCGGAGTCTATGCCGTGCGTTCCCCATCTTCAGACGAGGCGCCGGGATTGACCGGGCGCCCGCGAGGATGGGAAAAGTGTGAGGCGGGTGTATCAGGCAATAGACGCAGGGCTCCTTTGCATCGAAAGGAGTTCTCACGATGAGCACACACCGTACTTTGGCGCTTCTGGCTGGTCTGGCGGCTTCCTCGTTCACCCTTCTGTCGGCCTTGGGTGACGTCACCATCTACGGAGGGCTGTCGAACTTCGACTGTCCCAACGAGACCGACGATGATTGCGATGAGTTCGAGATTGAGCTTCACGGCCCGAATCCCGAGGACATCTACCACACCTACGCCAACCCGAATTATGGGCCGCCCAAGATCACCGCGACGACCGGCGGCACGCTGGTGCGCTATACGAATCCGCGCCACCTGACGATGCCCGGCTCCATCGAGCACTTCGGGATCTCGCTCCGGAACTTCAACGGCGATCCGACGCCCAAGTTCCGCTGGATGAAGAACGGCCAGGAAGCCGGTTTGAACCCGAACCCGCTTCAGCCTCAGATCACGACCACCGCGTCGTTCAACAACCATGGCGACCCCATCATCGTCGAGAAGATCACCAACCTTGACCCCTGGGGCAGACGGATGTGGGTGAAGCGCTCCGTGACCAACGTCCAGTACGCGGTCTCGCTGGAAGAATTGATGGTGAACGATCCGCTGATCCAGAACTCAGAGGACGTCGATCTGACGCCGGTGCTGCTGAATTACGGGCAGACCCTGACCTACAACCAGCTTGAGGCCGGCGACGGGATCGCCAGCGCCGTGCTGTCGTACGAGGTCTATCGCGACAGCTTCTACGGGAATCAACACCATGTCGGGGCGTACGGCGGGACGATCATGAACGCGGTGCAGCTCAACACGCTCGGCTGCTCCGACGGCGGGCTGGTCCTTCTCAAGCAGCCGGAGGACGTGTTCGCAGTCCCGGGTGAAACCGTTGACTTCAGCATCTCGGTCGACAACAACGGCGACTTCGGCGATCCCGAGTTCCACTGGTATCACGAGGGCGTCGAGATCGCGGTGACCAACGACGACACGCTCTCGATCCCGAACATCACCCATGCCGACGCGGGTGCCTACTGGGTGATGGTGACCAACCTCTGCGGCACGGTCATCTCGACCGTCGGGCGCCTCGAGATGCCGCCGCAGTGCTGGGCGGATGTCGACGGCGACGGCTTCGTCAACGGCGACGACTACGACTTCTTCGCCGACGCGTTCGACGCGGGCGACGCCGTGGCGGACTTCAACGCCGACGGGTTCATCAACGGCGATGACTACGACGGATTCGCCGAGCACTTCGAGGCCGGCTGCTGATCCGGCCCCACTGAAAACCAGCCCACGCAAGGGACAGTCGGGGAGCATGGCTCTCCGGCTGTCCCGTTGCTCTTTGCTGGGCGAAGAAATCAATTCATGTTTGGTGTATCCAGAATGAAGAAGCGATCCTCCTGATCCATGAACGCGGCATGCGATGCCGCATGAAGATGAGACTCAAGTTCAATTTGGGCAAATAGTTGTGATTCTCCCAAGGATCGTGGTCTCTATAACGGATAGTTCTAGCATCAATAGACTTTGGAGCGGCTTGGCCGTCCCAGGACACACCGAGGTGGCGGATCGCAGGGTGTAGTGGAGATGCGCATGAACGAGAGACCAGGACGCAGGCTGTTCTTTCCGCTGGCGTGCGGCCTGGGGATAGGCGGAATGGCCGTGGCGCAGAGCGCCGGAACCTCGTACGACTCGTTCTCGAACGGGCCGCGTGCGGATCTTGCCGGCTCGAACGCGGGAACCGGCTGGACGACAGCCTGGATGGATATGGGCCAAGGCGGGAGCATCTCCGTGAGTTCTCACGCCGACGGGTTGTCGTTCATGGGCTTGGGTGTGAAGCCGGGCTGCGCCGACGTTCCGCAGGCGATGTACCCCGGGTTGGTGGACTACGCGCGCGGACATGCGGCGATTCCAGGCGACACCATGTATCTGTCGTTCCTGCTCAGGCCCCGGAGCGACGCGAGCAACTGGTTCACGCTGCGCCTGGGCACCTATCCGAGCCAGGTCGATGTGGGTGTGCCGCTCGGGTACTTCGAGTATGGGTTCATGCTGGGTGACGGTGTGTTCGCGCTCACTCCAGTTCCAGTGCAAGTCGGCAAGACCGTGTTTCTGGTTCTCGAGGTGGAGCACGTCACGTCGACGAACAGCACGGCGTATCGCCTGTACGTGAACCCGTCGCCCGGCCAGCCCAAGCCGAGCCTGGCGACGGCCGAACGCGGGCGTGCCGGCATCCGTGCGTTCGGCTCCTACGTCGAGCCGCTGGGTTATGGCGGGTACACGATGGACGAAGTCCGCTTCGGTTCGTCCTGGAGCCAGGTGACGGCGTGCGGTGCTGACTTCAACGCCGACGGGTTTGTCAACGGGAACGACTACGACGAGTTCGCCGGAGCGTTTGATGCCGCGGGCTTGAGCGCGGATATCAACGGCGATGGCTTCGTGAATGGCGATGACTACGACGCGTTTGCGTCGGCGTTCGACGCCGGCTGTTGACACCGCGGGTCGGTGTGCCTTTCGGAGCAGACGAAATCGGGCGGGATTTTGGTTCGAGGAGCGTGGACATGTGGCGTGAGCATCTGATCGGCGTGATGAGCAAGGTCCGGGGGCTGTCGCTTGCGGTCCTCGTGCTGATTCTGGGTGTGATCTTTTCCGGGAGGGCGAACGCGGCGGTGGCATTTTCCCAGCCGCCCGATCCCGCGGGTGGTCAATACAAGAGTTCGTGGTACTCGCCCGATGGACTCGACGGCGACGAATATGTGTGGGACAACTTCACGCTGGCATCGAACGCCGCGATCACGGAGATCCGGTGGCGTGGGGCGTATGCGTATGGGCTCGCGGACAATATCGAGGCGAAGGTATACGACTTCACGATCAAGATCTATCCGTCGATCGGGGCCGGGACGCAGCCGGATGTGACCGCGGCGCCGCTCTACAGCAAGCGCCTCCACGGGAGCGCGAATGAGACCTACGCCACCACGATCGGGGGCATCAAGCACTACGACTACTCGTACACGCTCCCATCGCCATTTCAGGCGACGGGCGGGGTGAAGTACTGGATCCAGATCGAGGGCTTCCAGGGGATCAACGCCTGGGGCTGGCCGCCCGATTGGAGCATGTCTCGGGGAACCGGCGGCAACAATTCGCACTTCCGGTTCGTGGTGGGCGGCACCTACGCCAGTATCACCGGGGATTGCGCGTTTACGCTGCTCACCAGCGACGCCGCGACGTATCACATCGCCGCCAGCGCCTCGCCCGCCAACGCGGGCACGATCGCGGGCACGGGTGATTATCCGGTGAATAGCCTGGCCACGGTCTCGGCGACACCCAACGCCGGCTGGGGCTTCATCAACTGGACGGAGAACAACCAGCAGGTCAGCACCGACGCGAACTACTCGTTCACCGTGACGCGCGACCGCACGCTGGTTGCCAACTTCGTTCCGGCCTACACGATCACGACGGGCTCGTACCCGCTGTACGGCGGCACAACAACCGGTGGGGGGGTCTTCAACCAGGGCTCGAGCGTGACCTTGACGGCCACGCCGCGCCTGGGATTTGAGTTCGTCGGCTGGACGGTTTACGGGGATACCGTCAGCACCTCGAATCCCTATACGTTCACGGCCGCCGCATCCGTTCCGATCGTCGCGCGGTTCGCCAATGTCAGCCGCTCGGTGACCTTCGATACGGACTCGGGCGATCCGCCGCCCATGGCAACGATGACGTCGACGCCGTTTTCAACAACGAAGAACGGCCTGACCGCGAGCTATCACGCGCCCGACGGCATGTCGTTCTTCTCCGTGCAGAGCGACTCGACGATCCTGTGGATCAGCCAGTACCACCTGGAGAATCAGTACCTGTTCCCGGGCTCGGTCTATCGCAATAATCTTCAGATAGACTTCGACCATCACCTCACGGGCGTGAGCCTCGACTTTGCCACGGTCGAGATGGAGGCCTGGGCCGACGTTGAGTCGCCGCTGCAGGTCACGGCGTACCTGGATTCGACGAGCAGCCCGCCGGTCGCGGTCGCGCAGGCACGAGGAAAGTACGGCGGCACGACGTATCCCGAGGGTGTTCTCGAGCTGACGAGCGCATCACCGTTCAACATCATCACGATCACGGTCGCGGCCAACCCCTATTTCACCAACAACTTCCTGCTCGACAACGTGACGGCGATCTATCTCTGCCCGGCGGACTTTGACGGCGACGGCTACGTGAACGGGAACGACTACGACGCCTTCGCCGAGGTGTTCGACATCGCGGACCCCGCCGCCGACATCAACTCCGACGGCTTTGTGAACGGCGACGACTACGACGCGTTCGCCGAGCACTTTGAGGCCGGTTGCTGATCCCCGTGAGACCGGGCGCCTCGACGCCTGGTGCTCGCGTCGTTCGGGGGCGGGGAGCCGGCCGTGCTCGACCAGTCCGGGGGCTGGGTCGCCTGCTCGCGGCGTCTGGACCGGAGGGCTCGGATCAGGGGTTCGTGGTCGGCGCGATGAGCGTGTCGATGAACTCGGAATACGCGCGTTGCAGGTCGCGCAGGTCTCGGTCCACGAACGCTTCGAGCACCGCCGGACCGAGTCGGCGTGACATCGCGATGCCGGCTTTGCGGTCGCCGAGCCTCCGTGATAGTTCTGCCCGGAGCCGCCCTCGCGAACTCAGCATCAGGATGCTGGCGAGCGATTCACGTCGTGTCGGGTTGTCGGCCAGGAAATGTGAGAGCGCCCAGACCTGGGAGTAGTAGGTGAGCGGCCAATCGCCGCCCTTGGCGATCCAGTGCTGGGGGGTCGTGCTCACGAGTTCGTCGAGCGGGATCAGCGAGCTTGTGCGAGCGGCCCGTGCAAGAGCGCCCTGACGCTCGGGATTGTCGCGAGGCGTGAAGACTGGCACCTCGGCGACCCACCGATGACCCTCGAACCATGTGGCGAGCCCCTCATCGAGCCAGATGGGGAGCGGCTCCCGCAGGGTGCGTTGGGAGAACTGATGCCAGCCTTCGTGGGCCAACAGAACGAAGGTGTCACGCGGGCCCAGTTCGTACAGGATCGAGCGGCCTTGCAGCGTGAACCCGCCGCGGTCGATGGTCGTGATGAGCGGAGAGCGAGCACCAAGCAACTGGGTGACGACCTGTGCCCACTCGGAGTGGTTGCCCATCACATAGGTGTCCAGCGCGGTGTCTGGACTCGGGAGCGGCGTGATCGCGCCGCGATATTGTGCGCCGGCCATCTCAAGAAAGACGGGAAGTCGTGCTCGCAGCGATTCCCCGGCGACCGTGGTGAAAACGCGGTAGGAGGGCGTGCGGATCATCACACCCCGCGACGAGCCGAACGTCCACGGCTCCTCCGAGAGAACGACGTTCGGACGTTGAGGAGAGAAAGCGGCGGGTGAAGGTCTGATCGGGGGCTCTCTCGTGGCGTCGGCCGCGCGCGGAGAGCACGACGCGATCGTCGCGCTGATCATGGCCAAGAGGGGAAGTCGCCACCTCGGAGGGCGGCGCGAGCGGACTTCTCGCCGCGGTGCGGTCAGGCTCCCGCGGGCAATGGTCGGCGTGTTGGGCGCCGTCCGGTGCGACGTCACGGGGCGCCCAGTGACGCGAGGGCCGCACGATTGGCCGCCAGCTCGGTCTCGGCTTTCGCGAGTTGATCGCGGGTCTGCTGCACCATCGCGGGCGGAGCGCGGTCGGCGTATCCCGGGTTCGCCAGGCGGGCCGCGAGCGTGCGGACCGAGTTCTCCTTGTCCGCGATGGCCTTTTCAAGCCTGGCGCGCTCCGCGCGGGCGTCCACGGCGTCGGCGAGGCTCGACGCTCTCCACTCCTCCGATTCAAAGACGAACGCGACGCCGGCGCCCTTCGGCGGGTCGCCGGTGATCGATTCGATCGGCGTCAGCGCCAGCAGGAGCGGCGAGTGTGCCCTGACCAGGTGCGAGCCGGTCGCGGGAGTATGAAGCACGATTTTCCGCTTCGGAGGCACGCCGTGCTGCGCCCGGACCTCACGGATCGCGGTCGTCAGAGATTGCACGCGCGAGAACTCCTCGGCCGAGCGGGTGTCGTCCGCGTCCTTGGAAAAGCTCGGCCAGGCGGCGTGGCAGAGCAAGTCGGCGGGCGAATCATCGAGCGACAGCCACGCCTGCGAGCGTGCCGGCGTCGCTCGCAGATGCTCATAGATGGTCTCGCTGATGAACGGCATTATCGGGTGCGCGAGCCGGAGCAGCACGTCGAGGGCGGCACGCAGCACCAGCTTCTGCGAGGCGTCGCCGGACACGCTCGGCTTGATCGCCTCGAGGTACCAGTCGCAGAAGTCTCGCCACACGATGTCATAGAGCGCCTGGGCGTATCCCGCGAAATCGAACTGTGCGACGCAGTCGTCGATCTGGCGCGTCGCGGCGGCCAGGCGTGAGATCATCCAGCGATCGACCAGCGAGAGACTCGCGAGTTCGACCTGGTCCGCCGCCGGCGCGCCGGACGATAGCATGGAGGTTGCGAAGCGTGCCGCGTTCCAGAGCTTGTTGGCGAAGTTTCGGCCAAGATCGAACTTACTCGATGTGTTCTTGGCGAGCGGCATCTCGGGCGTGGGCTTGGCCTCTCCCGACGCCACGCCGTAGACCGTCACCATCTTCTTGGACCTGTCGGCGGGGCACTCCTGGACCGGGAGGGGGACCACGTAGCCGTCCTTGTTGGTGAACATCTTCGGCGCGAAGGTTGTGCCGGTGTGCGGGCAGATGAGGTCGACGGGCATGCGGACGTCCTGCGTCTGCGTCGCCATGTGGCAAAGCGTGAAGCGCATCGCGTCGGCGCCGTGGCTGTCGATGATGTCGAGCGGATCGACGCCGTTGCCAAGGCTCTTTGACATCTTCTGGCCCTGGCCATCCTGGATGACGCAGTGAATAAAGACATCCTTGAACGGGAGCGGCCCGCGCCCCTGGCCGTGGTGGGTGAGCGACTCGGGCTCGCGGGCGCGAGCGGCGTTCCAGCCCTCGGGCATGAGGTAGCGGTTCATCATCACCATGCGCGAGACCCAGAGCGTGATGATCTCGCGCGCGGTGCAGAGCGTGGAGGTCGGGTTGAAGGCGGCGAGCAGGCCGTCGAAGGCGGCGCCGGCGGCCTTAGGGTCCGGCCAGCCCATGGTCGACATGGGCCAGAGCGCGGAGGAGAACCAGGTGTCGAGGACGTCGGGGTCGCGGACGAAGCCGATGGATTCAAGGAGTTTGACGAGCGACTCGTCGGTTGTGTCGCGAAGGCAGACGTGCGTCGTGTTCTCGACATTCGAATACGATGCCTCACCGGCCTGCACCGGACCGTCGATCATCGTGAGGAATGCGGCTTCATCCTGCTCGGTCCACGCCGACTTTGTCCACACCGGAATCCGATGCCCCCACCAGAGCTGGCGGCTGATGCACCAGTCGCGGATGTTGGCGTGCCAGAGTTCGTAGGTCTTGGCGTAGCGATCGGGATGGAAGCGGAGTTGCCCGTCGCTGCCGATCGGCTTGCCATCAGCGGAGCCCCTGGATCGCTGCTCGGGCGCGAGGGCCTTGTTTGCGGCGGCGGCGAGGCGAGGATCGGTTACCTTCACGTACCACTGATCGCTGAGGTATGGCTCGATACGGGCCTTGGAGCGATCAGAAAACGTGACGGATTGGCGGTAGGGGCGTGTGCGCTCGAGCAGGCCGCGTGCCTTGAACTCGTCGACCACGAGCTGGCGCGCCTCATCACGAGACTTGCCGACGAAGAGGTGGGCGCTCCCCACGTCGCGCCAGCCGTGCTTGTCGCTGATGGTCGCGTCGGGCGCGAAGACATTCACCAGCGCGGCGTTGGGCCCGCCGGCGAAGACGTCCATCACTTCCTTGTGACGCTGGTAGAGGTCATAGTCGTTGGCGTCGTGCGCGGGAGTGACCTTCAGGAAGCCCGTCGCGTAGGCGGCCTTGGGATCGGCTCGCTCCTCATCGTCGCGCGCGTAGACCTCGGGGAGCACGACGTACTCGTCCTCAACGATCGGGATGACGCGCCCGACCAGCGGCAGCTCGACGCACAGGCCGCGCAGCGCCTTGGCGCGCGGATCGTGCGGATTGACCGCGACGGCGGTATCGCCGAGGTACGTCTCGGGGCGCGTGGTCGCCACAACCAGATACGCGTGGTCGTCCGGCGGATGCTGATCGGCGCCGGGGAAACCCAGACGCACCAGGTCCTCCCAGTCCACGGGCACGGGGTCGGCGGGCGGCAACCTGCCGTGGCGGCGCTCGCCCGCGGTGCTCGCGCCGTGCGGATGAAACAGCGGGTAGCGCAGGTAGTAGAACGCGGCGTCGACTTCCTCGTCGAAGCATTCGTCGTCGGCGACGGCGGTCTGCAGCACGGGGTCCCAGTTGACCAGACGCTTGCCGCGGTAGATCAGGCCGTCTTTGAAGAGCTGAAAAAACGCTTCGCGCACGGCCCGCGCGCAGACATCATCCATCGTGAAGCGCTGGCGATCCCAGTCGCAGGAGCAGCCCATTCTCTTGAGCTGGCCGGTGATCACGCCTTCGTACTCGTCCTTGAACGCCTGGATCCGCCGGATGAACTCCTCGCGCGTGAAGTCGTGGCGGCGCTTCTTCTCTTCGTTCCAGACGCGCTTCTCGACCACCGCCTGCGTGGCGATGCCCGCGTGATCCGTGCCGGGCATCCAGAGCGTCTCGTGCCCGCGCATGCGGTGGGCGCGGACCAGGATGTCCTGCAGCGTGTTGTTCAGCGCGTGCCCGAGGTGCAGGCGATCGGTGACGTTGGGCGGCGGGATGACGATGGAATACGGCTTCGCCGCGCCCGCAAGAACCCGCGCGGGATCGGCGTGAAAGGCTCGCGCCTGCTCCCAGCGGGTCCAGGTGCGGTATTCGTTGTCGGCGGGCCGATACTGCTTGGGCAACTCGGCGTGAGAACTGCTCGGAGTTTGTGCGGGATCGGACATGAGCGCATGGTATGCGAGTCACGGCGGTCTTGGGACCAATGATGACGGGGTCGGGGCGATCTGGCGCCGGCCGTGGAGCCGTTTGGCGGCGAGTGGCCCGAGTCCATGCCATCATGTTGAGCTTCGCGTTGAGGGAATCTGGATGCCAGTGTTGACGAGGCCGGTTTTCATCTTCGCGGCAGCGCCGCTGGCGCGGGTGGTGCCGTCGCGCCCCGGGCGTGCGGGGTTTGCCGTCGTGGCGACGTTGACGGTCATCGCATCGGCGGCGGTGACGACGTGGCTGTTTGTCCCTCGCGCGGGAGGCATGGCCGCTCCCGAACCTCCTCAGCCGCCGGTGGCAACGGGGGAGACCCTGAGCGCGATCATCGCGTCGGCCCAGAGCTATGTGAATCAGAAGGAGCCCGAGAAGGCCGACGCGATCATGCGCGAAGCGATCAGGAAGTTTCCAGACGCCCGCGAGCTGCGGGTGCAGTATGGGCAGGTGCTGCTGGCGCTCCGGAAAACCGCGGAGGCATACGAGCAGTATTCGTTGGCGCTCGGGCTGGGGAACAAGGACGCGTCGCTAGAGTTCATGGCGGGAACGATCGCAAGCACCTTGGGTAAGCTGGACTTGGCCGCGTCGCATTACAGCAACGCGCAGACGACGGATCCGAAGAACGCGGCGTATCCGTTGTACCTCGCGCAGACGCAGATCAGGCTGAACAGGATCGATGAAGCGAAGGCGAATCTCCTGAGATCGGGTCGGCTTGACCCCGATCAGCCGGTGGTGTGGGCGACCCTCGCCGAGCTCGCCCTGCGCGAGAACAAGCCCGGAGTCGCGCTCCAGCACATCGCCAGGGCCCGGCAGATCGAGCCGGGCGTGACCGACTGGCGGATCATCGAGGCCAGGGCGCTCAAGCGCGCCAACAAGCCCGAGGACGCGATCAAGGTCCTGGTCGGGCTCGACCAGGCGGAGCGGTATTCGCCCGCGGTGCTCCAGATCATGGGCGAGTGCTACGGCATGCTCTCGCGTCCATCGGATGCGGCGGCCATGTATGCCGCGGCGTCCGAGGCGAATCCGTCGAGCGCCCCGATCGCGCTTGCGGCGGCGGAATGGTTCGTGCGGATCCGTCAGCCCGAGCAGGCCAAGAAGTTCGCCCAGCGTGCCAGCGTGCTCGGCGAGCCCAATGCCCGGAAGATGCTGGAGCAGTTGCAGTAGAGCGGCCTATCCGATGGAGCGCCCGCCGTCGACGCGGATGACCTGGCCCGTGATGTATCGGGCTTCCAGCGCGAGCCATCGCACGGCCTCGGCGGCGTCCTCGGGCTCGCCCGCCCGCGCCAGCGGCACGCGCTTGAGGTACGCCCGTTGGGCCAGCTCGTCGCTCTCCGTCCCGTCCTCCGGCCACGCGACGACGCCGGGCGACACGGCGTTGACCCGCACCTTGGGCGCCAAGTCCCGCGCGAGCGAACGGACCATCTCAAGGAGGGCGGCCTTGGACATCGCGTACGCCGCATGGTTTTTTCGGGGATGCCCCATCGCGTGGATATCGCCCATCGCGATCACGCTCCCGCCGCCTTCGAGCGTGGATTCCGACAGCCGCGGCGCGAGCTTCTGCGTGAGCACGAGGGGCGCAAGCGCGTTGATGCGCCAGGCTTCGGAGGCGCGATCGGGCGAGAGCGATTCCAGCGGCGTCGGCTCATAGACCGCCGCGTTGTGGATCAGCACGTCGAGCCGCGGAAGGTCGGACGCGAGCAACGCCCCGAGCGCGCTCACGCTCTCGATGTCCGAAAGGTTCAGCCGCAGCAGGCGAACCGCGATCCCGCCCGAGGCCAAGGCGTCGGCCGCGAGCCCGGCATCCTCGACGCTGTTGTGGTACGTCACAACCAGATCGCACCCGGCGCGGGCGAACGCGGAGGCGATCGCAAGACCGACCCGACGCGCCCCGCCCGTGATCATGACGACGGGGCGTTGTCCGCTCGGCCAGTTCTGGGCGTTCCTGGGTTGAACGTCGGTTGTGGCCCCGGTCGATGTGGGCGCATCACCCAGAGAGCCCGCGGAATCGAAGACTCGTGTCTCCGGCTCGGCGCGACGACCGGACTCCGCCCATGCATCGAGCGAAAGAGATGGCTTGCGGGACTTGGCGGCGCGGGCGGCCGCGGAACGGCGACGCTGGATAAGCACCGCGAAGATCGAGACCGCAAAGACACCGACGATGATGAGCAGGAGGAGCAAGTACACGGCGCTCCGCACCGCTTCGGCGGGCGCACGCGTCTGGGCAAGAAGAGTAATCCAGGGATGGACAGCGAGCGTCGCGGCCTGAATCGCGTTCATCCTGAGCACTATACCCCAACTTGGTCAGGGCGAGCATGGCGCAGCGACTGGGGAGCCGGCGCCGCGCTGGCGGGAGCGGACAGATTCTCCGGGCGAACAAGCGAATCACCCGACGCGGCGAAGAGCTTGCCGTCCACACGGACGAGCCCCGAGCCGGGATCGATCGCATGGAGCGCGCGCGCGAGGTCGTCGTCGGAGGCGGGGGTGATGGTGGCCGCGGTCGTTGTCGCGGCATACTTCTCGGTCAACCCGGGCGTGGTCGAGACAAGCTCGACAACGAGGTGGGGCTCGCCGTCTCCGATCAGGCGGAAGCGGGGATCCTGGCGGTTCGATTCATCCGGCGTGGGAATCCTCGTCTGGGCGGCCATGAGATCGCGCACGGACTCGTCGCCGGTCGCCAATGGGCCGCTCCGCAAGGTCGGAGCGCCGCCCGACACGACGTGCCATGCGACCACGCCTGTCATCACCAAGAGCAGTGCGGCGGAGGCACCTGTGGCGACGACGAGCCGACCTCGCTTCGCGAGAGCCTGCTGGCGCAACGCGGCCCGGAGAATCTCATCGCGGCGTTCTTGCCCCGGGTGGGGCTCGCGTTCGATCATGATTGCTTGTCTCCTTGCAAGGCGCGGCCAAGCGACCGCAGCGTGGTGCGCAGCCGGCCGTGCGCCGCGTCCTCGCTGACCGAAAAAGCACTTCCAATCGCGGCGAGGGAGCGTCCGAGCCAGAAGCGGAGCGAGAGTGCCGCGCGCTGTTCGGGCTTCAGCTCCGACAGGTGGCGTTCGAGCGACAGCATGTCCTCCGCGGTCGTCGACGTCGCGTCTCCATCGGTGGGCGTCGCGGCCGAGGGCGAGCCGGAGCTGGCGCGACGGGCCGACTCTCTCGCCTCAGCCCTGAGGCGGTCGAGCGCACAGGTTGTCAGCACGCGAGTCACCCAGCGGGTGAGATCGCGTTCGCTCTGGAGTTGCGGCATGCCCCTCGCGAGGCGCATCATGGCGTCCTGCACGACGTCAAGGGAAAAGCTCTCGTCGCGCCCCGCCTTAGCGCGGACGATCGAGGCCGCACGGTCGAACCAATGCCGGTAAAAATCGGCGAACGCTTCTGGGTCTCCCGCCCGGATGCCGCGGCACCACGCCGCCGCCCGCGCGTCCGGCGAATCGTTCGCCCGATCTGTCGGTGTGGCGCTTGGCACGAGGTGCTCGATGGTGGCGACGCGGCTGATCGGCGCTGGCTCCTGGTGTGGGTCTACTTGGCGCTCTTCTGGTTCCGAAGGGCGTTCAGTTCCTCTGTGAGGGACTTGATCTGCGCGGCCTGATCCTCGACGAGCTTGCGAAGCGAGGTCAGCTCGTCGGACCCAGCGGCGGGTGTGCCCGTGGTCTGCTTGCGGACGAGGGCCTCCAGCGCCTCGGCTTCCTGAAGGTCTGCGCGGGCGGTGAGCGCTATCGCTTCCGCGTTCGCGTATGCGGCGCGTTGCGCCGCGAGGTCTGCCGTGCTCATGGAGCCTTGTTTGACCAGCTCGGAGGTGCGCTCGAGCGTCTTCCTGGTCATGTCCAGCGATTGCTCCGCGGCTTGAAGCCGAATTCGTGACTTCTCGGCTCGCGCGGTGGCTTCGATCGTCTCTTTCTGGGATCGGCCCGCGTCGCCCAGCCTCTGCCTTTGATCGTCGATCATTGTCTTGATGACCCGATGCACCGCTTCCCTGGCGCGAGGGGAGCCCTGCATGATCAGGAGCTGGGACTCCTCGTGGAATTTCATGCGGGGAGGCGCTTCGCCCGCGGGGAGCGCGAGCTCGACGGCCGAGAGCACGACGTCGGACTTGACCGCCAGGTCGGGACGATACACGCCGTCGATGGCGGGGCGCGTGAGCGGCGCGATGGAGAGCACCTCGAGGTCCTGGCGGCGCGATGCATCGCCCGACGTCTGCTGGATCGAGAACGTCGGCGATTCGTCGTTGTGTGTGCTGACGCGCTCGATGCGAAGTTCTCCTGGATCGCACTCGGCGGCGAAACGCAGCGCATCCATGGCCGTGTCCACAGAGACGAATCTGAGGTCAATCGCCCGGACGGCGATCCGCTCGGTGCCCGGTCCGAGAATCACGTTCACCGGCCAGGAGTTGTCCTTTCGCTGGGCCTGCACGGCCCTGATGTACTCCGCGATGGTCCCGCCCGGAAACTCGATGCTGATCGGCGCCGAGTTCACCTGCGTCATGACGGTGCGGTCCCCGCCGCCGGGCTGGGGCTGATTGGTCTGTCCAAGGCACACGGGCGACCACGCTGCCAGCGTTGTTCCGGCGGCAAGGGCGAGAGCGGCAAGGTTTCGAGGGGTCAATCGCGTCATGGATGGCTCCTTTGTTCTACCAAGCAAACGATGCCGTGGGCCGATTCCGGCGCGCTGTCGAAAGAAATTCTGTCACCCCGAACGGGTCACCTCCGAGCGGACACTGGCTACACTTTGCACCTATGCACTACGACGCCCATCAGCCGGTGATCGACGATCTTGAGGCGCGGATCACAACCATCCGCGATTCTCTTTAACTTCCCGGCGAAGTTCAAGCAATTGAAAGACCTCGAGGCTCAGATGGCCGGCGAGGGATTCTGGGATTCTCAGGACAAGGCCAAGAAGGTGCTTGCCGAGGTCAAAGCCCTGAAGGCTCAGGTCGAGCCGCTCGCAAAGTTGATGAGCGACTACGAGGACGCCAAGGTCGCGTACGAGATGTCGCGCGAGGCGGGCGACAAGGATCTCCTCGCCGAGGCCGACGAGCAGTTGTTCAGGCTGCAGGCGCGCATGGAGCAGGTCGAGCTCCGCTCGCTCCTCTCCGGGCGTCACGACCACCGCAATTGCTACCTCACGATTTCCGCGGGCGTGGGCGGCACCGAGGCCAACGACTGGGCCGACATGCTCTATCGCATGTATATCTTCTACTGCGAGAAGATGGGCTGGGAAATGGAGGAAGTCGACAAGGGCTTCGGTACCGAGGTCGGCATCGACTCCGTGACGCTCCACGTCAAGGGCGCGTACGCGTTCGGCTACCTTTCCTGCGAGCGCGGCACGCACCGGCTGGCACGCGTCTCGCCCTTCAACGCCCAGGGCAAGCGTCAGACGAGCTTCGCCACGGTCGAAGTCATCCCCGAGATCGAAGAGACCGAGGTCGAGATCCCGGAGAACGACATCGAGGTCATCGCGTTCGTGCGTGCTTCGGGTCCCGGCGGCCAGAACGTCAACAAGGTGGCGTCGGCGATCCGCATCGTGCACAAGCCGACGGGGATCCAGGTCGTCGCCAGCACCTACCGCGACCAGCCGCAGAACAAGCGCCAGGCGCTGACTGTGCTCCAGGCCAAGCTCCAGCAGATCGAGGACGAGCGCCGCCGGAAGGAGATCGAAGGTGCGACCGGCGGCGCGATGGAGCAGGGCTGGGGGACGCAGATCCGCTCGTACGTTTTCTACGACAACCGCGTGAAAGATCATCGCACCGGCTACGAGGAATCCGACTACGAGATGGTGCTCCGCGGCGGGATCGAGCCGTTCATCGACGCCGAGCTCAAGCGGCGCCGGTCGGAGAAGGAAAAGGGCAGGTAGACCCAGGGGCAGCAACGGGATTGCCGTTCGGTCTCGACCGCGGGGAGACCGGGGCAGTGTCGCGCTTACACCAGCAGCGTTGCCGGCTTCTCGAGCAGCGCCTTGACCGTGTTCAGGTACGCCGCGGCCATGGCGCCGTCGACGACTCGATGGTCGCTGGACATGGTCATCGACATCACCCAGCCCGGCACCACCTGGTTGTTGCGGACCACCGGCCTCTGGATCGCGGCGCCGACGGCGAGGATCGCCACGTTCGGCGGGTTGATGATCGCGGTGAAGTGGTCCACGCCGAACATGCCAAGGTTGCTGATGGTGAAGGTCGCGTCGGCCATCTCTTCGATGGTGAGGCCCTTGGATCGAGCCTTCTCGGAGAGGGCCTTGGACTGGGCGGAGATCTGGCGCAGGCCGATCTGATCGGCGTCGCGCAGGGTTGCGACGACCAGCCCGCCGCCCTTGGATTCATCGAGCGCGATGGCCACGCCGATGTTCACGCTGCCCAGGAGCTCGATGTTCTCGCTCCCCGGATTGCCGATCAAGCGGCTGTTCACGTAGCGATGCTGGTGCATCGCCAGGGCGCAGGCTCGAACGAGGAAGTCGTTGACCGAGAGCTTCACGCCCTGGGACTCGAGCTGCTCGTTGAGCTGCTTGCGAAGGTCGACGAGCGCGTCCATCGAGACCTCGACCGTGACCTGGTAGTGGGGGATCGTCGTCTTGCTCTCGACGAGGCGACGCGCGATGGTCCGTCGCATGTTGGAGAGCGAAACGATTTCCCCGGCGAGCTTTGTTCCCGGAGCGCTGACGATGGGGGTCGGCCTGGGCACGAGAACCGGCGCCGTGCGGCCCGCCTGACCGGCGCCCTGGGTTGAGCCGCTCAGGGCCGCTTCGACGTCGCGACGGACGATGCGACCGCCGGGGCCCGAACCCTGAAGCGAGCCGAGGTCGAGCCCGGACTCGCCAGCGATCTTCCTGGCTAGGGGCGAGACAAAGACACGCGCGCCGTTGCCGGCGTGGGGCTGGCGCTCGATCGTGGCGGTGGAGGTTGGTGATGCCGCCGAGGCGGACGAAGGAGAGCCCACGGCCTTGGCGGCGGGCGCGGCGGATGCCCCGCCGGCGGACCTGATCGCCGCGACGTCCTCACCCTTCCCGGCGAGCACGAGGATCACCGTGCCGACGGGGACGGTCTGGCCCTCGGGGACGCCCAGGCGTGCGACCGTCCCGTCGTCAAAGGACTGGAGCTCCATGGTGGCCTTGTCAGTCTCGATGTCGGCGATGACGTCGCCGCTCTTGATCGCCTGGCCTTCCTTGACGTTCCACTTGACGATGGTGCCCTGCTGCATGGTGTCGGAGAGGCGGGGCATGGTGATTTCGATGGGCATGGAAAACCTCTTCTTGGCCGGCAATGTCGAGTGACCGCGCGGACTATTCGAGAGTTCGCTTCACCGCCGCCACGATCTTCTCCTTGTTCGGCAGGTACGCGTACTCCAATCCCTTGGCGTACGGCGTGGGCACGTCCTCGGTGTTCACCCGCACCGGGGGCGTGTCCAGCCAGTCAAAGCCGCGTTCGCACACCTGCGTCACCACCTCGCTGGCGATGCTCGCGAACGGCCAGCACTGATCGACCACCACGATGCGATTGGTCTTCCGCAGGCTCGCCAGGATCGAGTCGATATCGAGCGGTCGGATCGTCCGCATGTCGAGCACGTCGACGCTGATGCCGTCCTTTTCCAGTTCAGAGGCCGCCTCGAGGCAGAAATTGACCGGGCGTCCGAAGGAGACGAGGGTGCAGTCGTCGCCTTCGCGGGCGACGCGGGCCTGGCCGAAGGGGATGTAGTACTCCTCCTCGGGGACGTGGGCCTTGTCGCCGAGCATGCGCTCGGACTCAAGGAAGAAGACCGGATCATCGTCGCGGATGGCGGTTTTGAGGAGGCCCTTGGCGTCGTAGGGGTTGCTGGGGATGACGATCTTGACGCCCGGGACGTTGGCGTAGAGCCCCTCGACGCACCAGGAGTGGGTCGAGCCGAGCTGTCCGCCGGCGCCGTCGTTGCCGCGGAAGACGACCGGGCAGCCCCACTGGCCGCCGGACATGTAGAGCATCTTGGGGACGTTGTTCAGGATCGGGTCGGCTGCGACGAGGCTGAACGACCAGGACATGAACTCGATGATAGGGCGCAGGCCGTACATCGCGGCGCCCACGGCCATGCCCGCAAAGCCGTTCTCGGAGATGGGGGAGTCGATGATGCGCTTGGGCCCGAACTCTTCGAGCATTCCTTGGCTGACCTTGTACGCCCCGTGGTACTCGGCGACTTCCTCGCCCATGAGGAAGACACGCGGGTCGCGGCGCATCTCTTCGGTCATGGCTTCGCGCAGGGCCTCGCGAAACTGGATGAGGCGGGTGCCCTCGCGGCTCGGGAGGGGCTTGCTGAAATCAACCGTCGGCAACTCAAAGGCCGGCATCCGTCGCTCCTGCGGGTTCGGGCGGCGGGGACTCATCACGCGACGCTCCCCGGCACGAGCGGAAATGATAGCGCCCTTCCGCAGTGCCGTTTCGGCTAGCATAGAGCCTCCGGCGGAGGCCAGGCGACATGCAGAGCGGGCAACTTCACGCCGCGCTAACCAAGACTTGAAGCGGGCTGCTCGGCGTCTTGACAATCGCGACTCCGGCGTCACTTAGGCTTCGGCCCAAGTCTTGGAATAGATCGGGCTCGCGCGTCCAGGCGCAGCCCGGAAGCGTCACCACGGGAGTGAACAGCATGCGTCAGGGCAAGGCCGCCGGTTTCACGTTGATCGAGCTTCTGGTTGTGATCGCGATCATCGCCCTCTTGATCGGGATTCTTCTGCCGTCACTGGGAAAGGCGCGGGAGAGCGCCCGGGCGATCAAGTGTGCCGCCCACATGCGCAACATCGGCATGGCGGTGGCTCAGTACACGGGCGAGAACAAGAACTATCCCCTCTCGTACATGTACGCGGACTCGCAAGAGGGGGATTCGTGGAAGATGGTTGATCAGAAGGACTCGAATCCTGAGAAGGCCAACGGGTACATCCATTGGTCGTGGGCCCTGCTGAAGGGGGGCTCCAATGGTCTCGCGGAAGACGCGTTTACATGTCCGACTCTCCCCAGGGGCGGAGCGCCCCGGACCAATCCGGGCCCAGATTCGCGGGACTGGGAACCCGGACAGGTCAACGACCTGAGCAGCGGAACCCCTTCGCCGCTCCCGAAGGACCGTCAGGCGCGGCGTATGGCGTTCACGGCCAATGACGCCGTCTTCAGCCGAAACAAGTTCAACGTCGGGTTCTCGCGAAAGAACCAGTTCGTCAATCCGGCCTGGATTGATGGTTCGACCAAGGGCGCCGCAGGCACAATCCTCGCGACCGAGTTTGCGTACTTCGACAACTGGACTTCGCTTGCGGATCGGGACGAGCCCAAGATCAAGAGCCACCGGCCCGTGCAGCCGTTCGTCGGCATTTCAGCCGGCTCCGATGTCTACAGCGAGCCGACCAACGGCACCAAGCGCTTCCGCTACCCAACGGAAGATGAGATTCTGCAGGGCAATGGCGGCGGGGCGCACGCGATCGAAGACCCGAACTCGATTCTGAACGCGGTCGGCCGACATCATGCCGGCGGCGGCGGCAAGTTCGGCGGGAACGCGAACTTCGTCTTCTGCGATGGGCACGTCGCCACGCACAACATCTGGGAGACCGTTGAGAAGCGACTCTGGGGCGATCGAGTCTTCAGCCTCACGGGCGACAACCGGGTGCGTGACTTCTAGCGCGCGACCGTGGAGGGAGAGAACTCCGATCGCCATGTGTGTTCTGAAGGCGGCTTTGATCCACTCATCGCGCGACTCTGACACTCTCCACGGGGACGCCCGTTAGAGTGTCTTGCATCAAGAGACGTTTCGGCAGGTGCGGGTGGGAGCCCGCGCTTGAAGCGGCACGGGAGCTTCGTGGCTGTCGGTGCGCGCGAGAGATGGTTTGCTCACCCCTGGAGGATCGAACGTGAAGACCAAGATTGATCGTCGCCTGATCGGGCTCGTCGCCGCAGGACTGGCCGGCTCGGCCGCCACTGTCGCCACCGCCCAGCCCTACGTCATCAAGATCAGCGGCGCGACGTTGCAGCAGAATTTCTGGTCAAAGCCCGCCTCGTCCAACGATTGGCTCGATTGCGACGGAAACGGCACCGCCGGGTCGCTCGGCAGCGTTTCGATCCAGCAGCTCGCGCCGGGCCTCCCATCGAATCCGTATCCCGCCAACCAGTTCTGGCTGATTACTTACCGCGCGACGGGTTCGGTGAACGGCCTGAAGGAGCTGATCGCCAACGGCCGCACCTACGCCACGAACGACTTCAACGGCGACATCAAGGCCAGCACCGCCGACGTGGCCTACATCAACCGCACTCAGTACATCAATGCCGGCGTCAGTTCGAACGCCTCGCTCTTCAACGAGGGCAACCCCGGCGCCGACCCCGTTCGCTCGGCGATGGACGGCACGTTCCTTGCGAGCCCGTACCTGAATCCCAACAATCCGATGGCGGGCGGAACGCTCATCGACATCGCGCCGCTCGACGTTCCGGTCCTCTGGGGCGTGGTTGGCGTGAGCGGGAGCCCCGCCTCGGACAAGACCCCGGGCCTGGCTGGCTATGGCCAGAATCCCATCTATGGCCTCAACAAGAACGGCACGCAGTATCTCGATGGCAACGGCCAGCCCTGGTACCACACGCTTGCCGACCTCGGCACCGCCAACCTGAACACCATCAACCCCGACTCGAACACGATCTTCGACACCTCGACTGCCTGGGCGACGGTGGCGATCCTGACCAACTTCGGCACCGGCTGGCAACAGGCCGATCAGTCCGATGTGCGCCATATGCTCATCACCGGGCGAGCCAAGAACGGCGAAAACCTGATGGTGATCACGCGTGACGCCGGCTCGGGCACCCGCAACGGTTCGAACAACACCGTCGGTGTCGATCCGTCGTGGGGCATGGGCGAGAACATCCAGGGCTTCAACAACTCCTCCGCGGACCGGCTTGTTGGCCCCAACTTCCAGCCCAGCAACAAGGGTGGCTCCGGCGCGATGGAGACCACGGTCCTCAACTGCCGCCTCGCCATCGGCTATTCGGGCGCCGACCGTGCGATCAACGGGTACCTGACCACCGGCCGCAACGAGATCCTGGCAATCCGCAACGATCTCATGGGCGGCACCGTCTACTCGCGTCCCAACATCGATGCCGTCCTCGACAACAATGCCAACGGCTACGTGATCGGTGGGCCCGCTGTCTACGCCACGATCGGCGATCCTCGAAACCACAACGAACTCGGCGGCGATGCCGCGAACAACAACCCCCGGATGCGGAACTCCCGCGCCGCGGCATTCCTCAACAACATCTCTCGTTCCATCGAGGCGTTCGTGTCGGTGCCCTCTGACCCCGAGAACTTCGGCATGCCCGGCGAGCTCATGGCGTACCAGCTCGTGCTCCCGGGTGCGACCGACTACGTCCATGACCTCAACAACCCCTTGACGCTCCTCCCGAATCCCAATTTCAACCAGACGCTCCAGGACTACACCCGCGCCAATAACGCCCTGCGGGATCCCGGCATGTACACCTTCGGCACCTACAGCCTGAACGGCAAGGTTCCGACCCGCACGACCCTCACCGGCTCCAACAAGTACTCCGACGGCAACACCTCCGGCTACACCAGCGAGGGCGGGTCCAGCGTCTCGGCCGGAGCCAACCTCACCAGCCGCAACCGCATCTGCGGCGACTTCAACGGAGACGGCAAGCGCGATCTCAACGACATCAACGACATGGTCGCCGCCTGGAAGAAGCGCAACGGCACCGGAGTCTGGAACGCGCCCAACGGCAGCGGCGCGATCGCCGGCGCTCCGGGCACCGACGCCATCATCGAAGTCCTCGGCGACTTCAACATGGACGGCAATTTCGGCCGCATCTGGGACAACACCAATCTTGTCTATGTTCCTGACACCTCCGACATTCGCTACTTCTGTGACGGCCTGGGCAAGGACCCGGCCACCGGGATGATCAACCGCTTTGAGGCGTTCCGTCGCGTCGATGTGGCCTTCGGCGGCAACTTCTTCGGCACCACGTCGGTGACCGGCGCCGCGTTCACGAACGGCCTGGCGGCCGCCGATGTCTCGAGCGCCTCGGGACTTCACACTCCGGGCTACAACCCGATCGGTCAGGACGGCGTCGTGGACGCCAACGACCTCAATTACATCTGCAAGCAGTTCATGAACCTCGGTGATCGCGAGCTCAACTGGGACACGATTGCCGACGCCCAGGGCCGCGACCTCTCCGCCGACGTCAACGGCGACCTCAAGGTGAACTACGACGACATCACCAAGGCCCTCCAGCTCATGGGCACCACCAAGGCCGACGTGAACCTCGACGGCGTGGTCGATCTCATGGACCGCTGCGCGATCAACAACAACATCGGCAACGTCGGCGGCGGCTGGCTCGCCGGCGACATCAACTGCGACGGCGTGACCGATGTCGACGACATCGCCTTCGCCTTCGACGCCTATTGCCAGGGCGACTTCGACCTGAACGGCTTCGTCAACGGCGACGACTACGACGCCTTCGCCAGCTCCTTCGATGCCGGCGATCGCTGCGCCGACTTCAACGGCGACGGCTTCGTCAACGGCGACGACTACGACGCCTTCGCCAGCTCCTTTGACGCCGGATGCTAACGCACCTGTCGCTCTCAGAGCCCCGACCTCTGCGCCGCCCACGCGAAACCGTGGGCGGTGCTTTTTTGAGCAATGGCAGAATCGCATGTCCGCCGGCGCGTCGCCGCGGGCGGGGCTACCGTCCCCCGCCGCGTTCCCGCGGCCCAGCAGGAAGGAGTTTCGCATGTCTCTCTCCGACGCGATGCAACATCTCACCGCCAATACCGATGCTTCCGTGGAGCGTCTGCTCGAGTGGCTCTCGATCCCCAGCATTTCGACCGATGCCTCCTACGCGACGCACTGCCGGAGCGCGGCGGAATGGGCCGCGGCGCAGCTCCGCGAATGCGGACTCGACGCCGAGGTGCGTGCGACCGGCAACCCGGACTTTCCGGGCGATCTGTCCAAAGGGGGCGGGCATCCGATCGTGGTTGCCAAGTCCGAGGGCGACCGCGGCTACAAGGGGCCTCATGTGCTCTTCTATGGGCACTACGACGTGCAGCCTGTTGATCCGCTCAATCTCTGGGAGTCCGACCCGTTCAAGCCGGTGGTTCGGGACGCGCGTCCTGGAGAAGGCGGGGGCAAACGCATCGTTGCCCGTGGCGCCGTGGACGACAAAGGCCAGGTGATGACTTTCATCGAGGCGCTCCGGGCCTGGAAGAGCGCCTCGGGGAAGCCCGCCGGCGGCGTGAGGTTCACCGTGCTCCTGGAGGGCGAAGAGGAGTCGGGTTCGGTGAGCCTGGAGCCGTTCGTGATGAAGTACAAGAAAGAGTTCCAGGACTGCGACGTCTGCCTCATCTCCGATACGGGGATGCTCGGTCGAGGCAAGCCGGCGATTACCTACGGCGTGCGCGGCCTGGCGTATACCGAGGTCACGCTTCACGCCGCGAATCAGGACCTTCACTCGGGGCTCTGGGGTGGGCGGTGCCCAAATCCGATCACGGAGCTCGCGCGCGTTCTGGCCCAATTGCACGACAAGAAACGACGAGTGACGCTCCCGGGGTTTTATGATGCCGTCGTGCCCCTCACCAAGCAGGAGCGCGCTAACTGGAAGGCGTTGAAGTTCAACAGCAAGGCCGCGCTGAGGCAGATCGGGCTGCCTCCCGCGGCGGACGTCGGCGAAGCTGGGTTTACGGCTATGGAGCGAGAGTGGGGGCGTCCGACCGCCGAGATCAACGGCATCTGGGGCGGGTACATCGGCAAGGGCGCCAAGACCGTGATCCCCGCGCACGCGTCGGCGAAGGTCTCGTTCCGCCTGGTGGCCAACCAGGATCCGCGGAAGATCACCAAAGCGTTCTTCAAGTGGTGCAAGGACCACACGCCTCCGGGCTGCCGCTGGGAACTGACGGATCACCACGGGGGATTCGGCGTGACCACCCCGATCGACAGCGATGCCATGCAGGCCGCCAGCCGCGCGATCAAGAAAGCGACTGGCAAGGCCCCGGCGCTGATCAAGAGCGGAGGGTCGATCCCGGTCGCGGGCATGCTCAAGGACAAGCTCGGGATCGACACCATCTTCATGGGCTTCGGGCTCGATGACGACCGCGTGCATTCACCCAACGAGAAGTTTGAGCTCGAGTGCTTTGAGATGGGCAAGAAGAGTCATACCGCCTTCATCGGTGAACTGCTGGCCGGCGGGGCTGGTTGAGTGAGCCGGTGGTCTGGCCGGCCGCACGTTTGGGATGGGCGATGGCTCAGGCGGCCATGCGGTCGCCGGCCGGGCCGTCGATGATGTCGACCTCGCCGTCGCCCGACTCTTCGGTGTGGGCGTTGGCTGCCTCTCTGGCCTCGCGGACGCGCCGCGCATAGTCCGCCTTGAGATGAGCCACACGGAGCTTCAGGTCGTGGACAGCCTGGTTGTTGGTCTGGTGGACCGACAGCGTGTAGAGCACGCACAGCGGCCCGAGCGTGATCAACGCCCCGAGAAAGAGCCACGCCTCGAACGAGAAGGGTGCCGGCATTGATCCACCATCGGTCGTGAAACCTTGGACCTTCACACTCAGTACAATGTCGGCGTGCGAAGTCCGGGAACCCACCGCACATCCCGTCCACCTCGTCTCCTCGCCGCGATCGTCCGATCGCTGGCGGCGATGGCGGTGTTCCTCGGCGCGACCCCGGCGTCGGCCCAGACCGACCTCCCGAGCGAGATCCAGATCGAGGTCGAGCGGTTCGGGGTGGGCGGCTCGATCCGACCGGGCGATTGGGCCGGCGTTCGCATCCGCATCAATGACAGCGCGCCAAAGGCTCGCGAGGTGGCGCTGAGGCTGTCGCCGCGCGTTGATCCCGACGGCGATACGCCGATCTACCAGCGAGATGTCACGACGAACCCGGGCCAATGGCAGGGCGCGTGGCTCTACTGGCGCGTGCCGTACTGGTTCGATCAGACCGACGTCGTCGTGATTTCCGCTTATGAGGCGCTCGAGGCGGGATCGGCGGACCGCACGGGCGCGATCAGCGTCGGCGCCGCCCCGACGGGCCGGCTCCTTGGTCAGATCCGCGTCTCGCCCAAGGGATATTCACCGTCGGATGTTGGCGTGCTCGCCCTGGTGGGCAACCGTCCGATGAGCCTGACCCGCTACAGCGTGCGAAACCAGGGTGAGCGATGGCGACCGCTCGGCCATGAGGTCCAAGACCTGGTCACGATGACGCCCGCGGAGCTTCCCGATCGCTGGATGGGATATTCGCCGTTCGAGACCATCGTCTGGGGCGTCGGTGAGCCCGGAGAAGTACGAGGCGAGCGCGCGGTCGCGCTCAAGGACTGGGTCAACCGCGGCGGGCACCTGGTGATCGTGCTCCCACCCGTCGGGGAGAACTGGACGAATCCGAGCGCGAGCGAGTTGAACGACCTTCTGCCGCGCGTCACGGTGCGAAGGCGAGAAGGCGTTGACCTGGAGCCATACCGCCCCCTCCTGGCCGATTCGCGGCGTCCCCGCCTTCCCAAGGACACCGTGCTCCACGAGTTCATTCCCGCTCCGGATGCGGCTGGCGGCGAGGCGATCAGGGTGTTCAACGGGCCCGACAACGAGTGCGTGGTGGCCCGCCGCTTGGTCGGTCTGGGGATGGTCACGCTGGTCGGGATTGATCTGGCGCACCGCGTCCTGCTCGAGCAGGAGCTTCCCGAGGCGGATGTCTTTTGGAATCGCGTGCTCGGCCAGCGTGGCGAACTGCCCAGCGCCCAGGAGGCCGAGGTGATCCGCACGCAGAATTTCCTCTCGCGGACCGGCGTCAACTTCGCGAGCGACATTCCGGCGGAGATTGCCAAGACTCGTACCGCCGCCGCGGGCGTGCTGCTCGGGTTCGTGGTCTTCGTGGCGTATTGGCTCGTCGCTGGGCCGCTCGGCTACGCCGTCCTCAAACGCCGCGATCAGGTTCGGCACAGCTGGCTCGCGTATGCGTTGTCGGCTCTGGCGTTCACGGGCATCGCGTGGGGCGGGGCGACCGTGATCCGCCCGCGCAAGGTTGAAGCCCAGCATCTCTCGGTCATCGACCACGTCTTCGGGCAGCCGTTCCAGCGCGCCCGGACTTGGGTCAGCATCCTCGTCCCTTGGTACGGTCAGGCCACCATCCAGGTCGCCACGCCGACGCCCGACGGTGCCGCGCCCGGCCGCAGCGAGGGGATCGACCTTGCCGCGGCCTGGGAATCGTTCCAAGACGCGAAGGTCGGTGTCGGCGCGTTCCCCGACTCTCGCCCGTACGTGATCGACTCACGCAACCCATCCGCGGTGCGTGTGCCGACGCGGTCCACGGTGAAGCAATGGCAACTGGACTGGGCGGGCGGGCCGCGCTGGCGAATGCCCGTACCGGTTGACGACGCCGGCGACGCGGGGCCCGGCGCCGTTCTGAAGCTCAATACCGATCGCGCGCTCAAGGCGCTGCTGATCGGCAAGCTGAAGCACGATCTTCCCGCCGCGCTGAGCGACGCGACGATCATCGTGGTGCAGCGGCAGGCATCGCTGGTGCGAGTCGGGGCCGAAGGCGTCGAGCCGCGCCCGCTGGGCGACAACATGATCTGCGATGCGCGGGCGTACAAGCTCGCCAGCCCGTGGCCCGCCGGACAGGTTCTCGATCTGTCGGTTGTGACGGCGTCGACGGAGATTTCCACCCTTGCCTCCAAGCTCATGGAGCACCTGCTGGGCTCGCAGCCTGTTTCGAACTTCCAAGGCAATCAGCGAGCGAACCCTGGACAGACGATCGAACATCTCGAGGCCCTCAGTCTGATGTCGCAGCTCGAGCCGCCCAAGCGTCAGACCAGCAGCAACTCGGCGTTCCCGGCGGCGAATCGGGCCGGTGCGCAGGGGCTTGATCTGGGAAAGTGGTTTACCCAGCCGTGCGTCATCATTCTCGGCGCTGTGGGAACGGCCAACGAGCCCGCCGATGCGCCGACGCCAATCTTTGTGGACGGCCAGCGCGTGCCCGCCAACGGACGGACGTTGGTCCGTTGGGTCTATCCCTTGCCGGATGACCCGCCGTCGCTGACGCCGCCGGGCGACGAGGCGGCGCCCGAGGGCGTGCCGACTGGCCGCGGCGGATAGGTCGCGGGTCCGATCGCCGGCCAACGTGGATTCGGTCAGGCTTGTGCGTTCAGCGGGTTCCCTGGAGTCTTCGCGTGCCGATCATCGAGACCATCAACCTGACCAAGCGCTACGGCGAGCTCACAGCGCTCAACAACCTCAACCTCACCATCAACGAGGGTGATTGCTTCGGCTTCATCGGGCCCAACGGAGCTGGAAAAACCACCACCATCAAGATCCTCGCCACCCTTCTCAAGCCCTCCAGCGGCCAGGCCAATGTCTGCGGCCTGACGGTCGGCTATCAGAACCGCGAGATCCGCCCCCTCATCGGCTACGTCCCCGATGAACTCGGCCAGTACGAAGACATGGTCGTGACCGAGTACCTCGAGTTCTTCGCCGCCGCGTACAACATCCACGGCATGCAACGGCGCAAGGTCGTCGGCGACGTCCTCGACCTCACCGACCTCACCGACAAGGCGACCGCGGAGGTGAACTCGCTCTCGCGCGGCATGCGCCAGCGCCTGAGCGTCGCGCGCGTCCTGCTCCACGACCCCAGGGTGCTGCTCATGGACGAGCCGGCGTCGGGCCTCGATCCGCGCGCCCGCATCGAGATGCGCGAGCTGCTCAAGGAGCTGAGCCGCATGGGCAAGACCATCCTCATCTCCTCGCACATCCTGCCCGAGCTGGCGGAGTTGTGCAACGTGGTGGGGGTGATCGAGCGCGGACAGCTTCTCTTCAACGGAAGCGTGGATGAGATCGTCAAACGCGCCAAGCTCGGGCACGTTCTCCACGTCGGCGTCACCGAACGAGTCGCCGACGCGGCCCAGTTGCTCGCGCGCGTGCCGGGCGTGAAGAAGGTCGCGATGGCCGAAACCGACGGCGCGGTGAACAAGGGCGTCACGCTCCCCCTGATCCACGTCACCTTCGACGAAACCGCGGGCCGAAGCGCGTCGGACATTCCGAACGTTCTCGTGAACCATGGCTTCCGCATCAGCAAGTTCACCGAAGAGCCCGTGAATCTGGAAACCGCGTTCATGCGCCTCACGAAGGGGCTCGTCCAATAGTCGTTCGCTCGGATTTGCCTACGCCCACTTCGTGACGTGCCAGTTCTTCTTGCCGCGTCGGATCGCGATCACCTTGCCGTGCAGCAGATCGCTCGTCAGGAGCTTGTCGTCCACGCCGACCTTCCGCCCGTTCACCGCGACCGAGCCCGACGTGAGGAACTCGCGGGCCTCGCGTTTCGACTGCGCGAGCCCCGTTTCCACAAGCAGGTCGAGGATCGCCACGCCCGCGCCGAGCTTGTCCTTGGCGTGCGAGCTTGTCGGCGCGCTGGCAAAGACCTCGGTGAGCAGCGCCTCGGGCAGGTGGGCGATGTCGCCGCTGAAGAGCGCCTTGCCCGCGTTCTCGGCGTGCTCCATGGCCTCTCGGCCGTGCAGCAGCGCCGTCGCCTCCTGCGCCAGCTTCCGCTGCGCCTCGCGGGCGCCGGGGTTGGCCTTCATCGAGGCTTCCAGCGTCTCGATCTCGGAAAGCTCCAGCAGCGTGAAGGTCTTGAGGAAGCGGATCACGTCCGCGTCCGCGGCATTGAGCCAGAACTGGTAGTACGCGTACGGGCTCGTCCGATCCGCCGTCAGCCAGATCGCGCCGCTCTCGGTCTTGCCGAATTTCCCGCCGTCGGCCTTGGTGACCAATGGCCACGTCAGCCCGTGCGATGAACGCTCCAGCCGTGATTTCTCGTTGGCCTTGATCTTCGCGTCGATCTCGCGGGCCTCGGCGGAGTCCTTGTCCTCGATCTTCAGGTACCGAGACACGAGCGAGTCTTCAAGCTCGACCGATGCGCGAAAGGCCTCGTCGCTGCGCCGGATCAGGTCGATGCCGCACACGATGTTGCCGAACTGGTCCGAGCCGCCCATCTGGATGGTGACGTTCTCCTTCTCCCACAGGTGCTTGAAGTCATAGGCCTGCAGGAGCATGTAGCTGAACTCGGTGTAGCTGATGCCCTGGTCGCGGTTGTGCAGGCGCTCCTTCACCGATTCCTTCTGGATCATCATGTTGACCGAGAAGTGCTTGCCGATGTCGCGCAGCGCGTCGAGGAACGAGATGTCCTTGAACCAGTCGTAGTTGTTCCGGATCTCGGGGCGGCCAAGGCCCGCGTTCGCCCAGATCGCCTCATAGATCCGCCGCTGCCCCTCGACGTTGGTCCGGACCGTCTCCGGCGTGTTGAGCTCACGCTCCTTGCTCTTGCCCGAGGGATCGCCGATCAGGCCCGTCGCGCCGCCCACGACCACGATCGCCTGGTGCCCCGCCCGGGCGAAGCGAACCAGCGCCATGATCCCCACGAGATTGCCGATGGTCAGGCTCGGGGCGGTCGGGTCGAAGCCGACGTACGCCCGACGCGTGCCTCCCGAGAGGTGGTGCCGCAGGGCCTCGTCGCCAGTGGTCTGCTGGACCAGGCCCCGGGCGTGCATGTCGGCAAGGAAGTCGGCTTTCGTCTGCATAGGCCCAAGACGGTAGCGGCGATTTTGGGGCGCGCCTTGACGACCGAGAAGTCAGCTTGTACGCTTTGACGCAAATGAGACTTGGTCTCAACAAATTCGGAGCCGCCGCTGAGAGGGTTGTTGCCCGCTGTCCGCTTCCGGCGTGGGTCCGCCGTCTTGGCCTGCTCGGGTTTCTGTTCTTCCTGGTGAAGGGGTTGTTGTGGTTGCTCGTGCCGGCGTTGGCCGGTCTGTGGATTGTCGAGTGAATGGGGGATACCGATGAGCCAGATCGCAGCCGCGGACGTGATGCAGACGCTCCGTGATCGCACGTGGGAGAAGCACAAACAGGCGGAGCGTCACCCGTTCCAGCACGCCCTGGCGACCGGCCGGCTCCCGCGGGAGCTCTACGCGATCATGACCGCGCAGTTGATGATCGTGCACCGCGAGTTGTTCAGGGCCCTCCGGCAGAATGTCGGCATCGGGGCGATCTCGGCCGTGGTGCGCGACCATCACGATCACGCTCCCCGCTGCCGACGCGACGCTGAGCACTTCGGGATCGACGCCGCGAACGTCCGAGCGTGCGCCGCGACGGCCAAGTTCATCGAGGAATTGGAGGCCGCCGCGGCCAACGCGCCGGCCTCGCTTCTCGGCGTGCTCTATGTGCTCGAGGGCGCGACCAACGGCGGGAAGTTCATCGCGAAGGTGGTGCGTCGGGCCTACACGCTCAAGGGCGTCGCGGGCACCGAGTCGCTCGATCCGTACGGCGAGGAGCAGGTGTCGCGATGGGAAGAGTTCAAGCAATCCATGCGAGGCGTGGCGTTCGAGGATGGCTGCGTCGAGCGCATGGTCGCGATGGCCAATCGGACGTTCGACGCGGTCGCCGAAATCGGCGATGATGTCCTGGCCGCCCGTTCAACGCCCGTGGCTCCAAGCCCGTGAAGGGAGCCTGGTCGTGTCGCGTCTGCTTCGTCGTGGCGAGGAATTGCGGGCGCGGCTGGCGGGGATCGTGTGACCCGACATCGGCGCATGAAGTGCCGGGCCGGATGACGCGTGTTCGATGAGCACGGGGCTGCCCGATTGCGCGAAATTGGCCACGAAATTGTGGGAATACGGTCACGACGCGGATTGAAGAATCCGCACCGCCTATCGGAGGTTGACAAGGCGACTGGCGCTCAGCGGAACGCCCGGCTCCGCTGCTTGACGCCCCAGTCGGGACGGTCCGCCTGATCGGCCCAATGGCGCATGTCGTTGAGCTGTTCCCAATTCATGAGCTGCCCGTGGCCGTCGATCATCGCCGCGACGGCACGATCTCGATGCCGCAGCGAGACAAACCCTGAGTTGAGCCCCGGATTCTCGGAGTTCTCGTCGTAGGCCGACTCCCACTGACGCCCGTTGGCCTCGGTGAAGATCGGGGGCTCGACGCGGCAGTAGCCCTCGGGACGCCCGAACTCTGGAGCCGCGGCATACTCGCGATCGTGGGCCGACACGAACACCATCAGCTTGGTGGGGCGGACGACCTCATCGAGGCGCGAGACATGTACGCGTCCGTAGAGCGCCTGGAAGGCCTTGTCGAACTCGCTGAGCTTGTCGTTCCCGCCCACAAAGGCCGCGTTGATGCCGGTGGAGGGGTACAGGCTGATGACGTAGTTGTAGTCAGGGCGGCCGTACATCTGTCCCAGCAGCTTGTCGTCCTTGTAGAGTCCGCGGAAGTCGTAGTTGAGATACGGGGCGATGCGCCATGGAAACCGCATGGCTTCCTCGTTCAGGAGGCGAGTGCCCTCTTGATCGACGACCGGCATCGGACCGTTGACCCACTTCTTGGGGGCATAACCCGGGAGTACCTTGCCGTTGTTGGCATCCGCGTAGAGCGTGTAGGCCATGAGCAGATGTTGCGCCCCCGCGAGTTCGCGGCACTGCCTGCCGTAGGCACGGGCCGTCGAGAGCGCCGGGAGCAGAATCGCGATCAGAACCGCGATGATCGCGATCACGACCAGGAGCTCAATCAGCGTAAACGCTTGTCGATTATTCGGAAGCCTCATCGAACTTCCTCCTTCGGTAAATCGTGCTTGTTCAATGCTCATTTCCGCACAATTCATGATGCCTGGATCGACAAATCAACTTTACCCTCCTACACTTGAGGTGTAAAATGGAAAGTGGAGAATGAAGTCCAAAAAGTTCAGATTGCTCGTTTCGCTTTGTCGGGGGCCTCGCCCAGGAAGTGGGCACTTTTGGAGAGAAAACATGAACGGAAAGACACTGACGGCATCGTTGTTTGGTCTCTGCTTGGTTTCGGCCGCGGCGGGGCAGCCGATCTCGGTTTCGTACTCCGTGCCAACGCTGGACCGTTGGATGTACCCATTCGGCGGTCAGCCCGGCAAGGAGACCTCCATCCCGATCTTTGGCGCGATCGAGATCCCGGGATTCGACGATCGAGATGGCCAAGGGTTGTTCGGTTTCACGACTTCGGGCAATATTCCCGCCGGCTTGCCGCCCGCGCGCTACCGCGTCGTCAGCGCCAAGCTCACGCTCACGGTGTCGGTGGACAATCAGTTCCAGTATGACCCCACCTTCGACTCCTTCCGCACCGTTCTGCAGACCAGCGACCCGGCGTATCAGGCCGACGCCGATCCGGGCAAGCCCGTTGAGGTGTTCGGCGTGGGCTATCGCAACGGGTGGACCGCCCAAACCTTCCAGGAAACCAGCACCTTCGGCGGCGCGCCAATTGTGCCCCCCTCCGAGGGCGCCCGCAACTGCTTCAGCGCCGTCTTCGATTCCAATGGAGTTGCCACCGACGTCTCTAGGCAGGTCCGGCAGCGCTTCGACGTAACCCCGATGGCGACCGGCCAGATCGCCACCGTGGCGCCCGGCGCTTGGGTTCCCGCCGGGAGCAGGGTGGTCTTTGATCTGGACGTTTGCAGCCCGACCAACCAGGCCTACCTCCGCAAGAACCTCGCCGATGGGCAGGTCCGCCTCATGGTCTCCTCGCTGTTCCCGGCCCAGGGCGGCCCGGACGGCGGGAGCGGCGCGTACTCGGCCTACTACGCCAGGGAGTCGCCGCTGGCGGATGGGAACACCGCCAAGCTCGACCTCGTCGTTCTGGTCTCCAATGGCGCCGATTTCAACAACGACGGCTTCATCAACGGCGACGACTACGACCTCTTCGCCTCCTACTTCGATCAGGCCAATCCGCTGGCCGACTTCAACGGCGACTGTTTCGTCAACGGCGACGACTACGACGCGTTCGCCAGCGCCTTCGATCAGGGCTGATGAACCCGATGTGATGTCCACACTTCACCGAACGCCCCGGACGCCCCCGGGGCGTTCTCGTTTCGGGAGGCCTGGCGCTTCAGCGGATGCGATCCACGACCGCGTCGGCCATGACGCGGAGCAGTGACCTGGCGGGTGAAGCCGAAATCCGATCCAGTTCCGTGATCGCCCTGGCGACGAGCGACCGGGCGTGCCGGCGTGAATGTTCGATAGAGTCCGTTGATCGAAGCGCCTCGGCGATCTGCCGGGCAACACCCGGCGTCATCTCGATCGCGGCGTGATCGAGCAGATCAAGCATGCGCGAGCGCTCTCGCGGCGACGCCACGGAGAGGTGGTGGATGATCGGAAGCGTCGGCTTACCCTTCTCGAGGTCTTTGTGGACGGGCTTGCCGAGCGTTGATCGCTTGCCCATGAGGTCGAGCAGGTCGTCCTGGATCTGAAACGCGACACCGAGGTGGCGGCCGAAGTCCCCCAACGCGCGGGCGATCTCGGGGTCGGCGCCGGAATGCACCGCCCCGAGCTGGCAGGCGATCGCGATCAGGGCCGCGGTCTTGCGTTTGATGATCTCGAAATAGGTCGGCTCGTCGAGCGACCATGAGTCGCGGTGATGAAGCTGGAGCAGCTCGCCCTCGCACAGCTCCACGCTGGCGTGCCCGACGGCCAGGGCGGTGGGGGCATCGATCGTGGCGCACAGTCGGAAGGCCGAGGCAATGAGCAGGTCTCCCAGCATGACGGCGGCCTCATTGCCGTGCAGCCGATTCACGGTCTGCCCGCTTCGCCTGGTGTCGGCCTCGTCCAGCACGTCGTCGTGCACCAACGTCGCCATGTGGACCATCTCGCAGACCGCCGCGACGGAGATGTGATTCTCCGAGAGCGCCGCGTCAACGTCGGCGGAATTTCCGCTGGCCGCCAGGCCGCACAAAAGAGTCAGCGAGGGCCGCAACATCTTGCCCCGATAGCGCTCGACGTGGCGACACAGGCGGGAGACTGGGGGGAGATCGGAATCCAGGTGAGCATCGAAGCGTGCCTGCACCCGCTCGAGTTCCTGGGTCAGCCGGGCCTGGAGCGGCAGTAGATTCTCGGGGAATTCAACGACGCCTCGCATGGGAGGGAGGATAGGCGAGAGGGGAAGGTTACTTCTCCGCGGAGATCCAGACGATGAAGCTCGGGCAGTCCTCGCCGGTTGTTGCAGGGAGGAAGATCCCGTTGCCGCCGCCCTTGCCGTCGTCGCCCTCCCAGTAGATCGTGACGCGGCGGAAGCCGGCTTCCAGGAGCATCTCGCGGATCTCAGGAATGCTGTAGATTCGCCAGTTGTAGGAGAACGCCCGCGGCATGGCCGAGCCGTCCTTGAACTTGAAGTGGATATAGCACTGGCACTCGTGGGTGATGGGGTTGAAGGAGGCCTGCTGCCAGGTGTAGGTGAAGCCGCGTTCGGGGCGTGATTCCCGGTGGGCTTTCAGGGTCTCCCACCCGCCGCAGGCGTCGAGGAACATCACGCCGTCCTTGACCAAGGACCGGTACACCTCGCGAAAATAGCGAACCATCGTGGCCCGCTCTTTGAAGATCCAGTAGCTGAAGTTGCACGCGAGCACGACATCGGCGCGGCGCCCGGCGGGCACGGGCGTCAGCACGTTGCAGTTGAGGAGTCGGACGCGCCGTCGCGCCGAAGCGGGGATTCTGGGGAGATTGTGCTGCTTGCCCCAGTCGAGCGTGGGCTGGTCGATGTCGAATCCCACGGCCGAGTTGCCGGGGCGCCGGCGCGCGAACTCACAGGATGTGTTGCCCGTGCCGCAGAAGTCTTCCCGGAGTCGCGAGGGCAATCGTCCCGTGATCCGCTTGAACCACTTGTCGATGAAGTCGATCTCGGCCTTCACGTCCTGCACCGCGCGTTGGTACAGGTCGTGCCGATCCGATCGGGATGCGATCGTGGCGCGACGGGGGGACGGGCTGGAACGCGACGGCTTGGCTTTGGGCCGGGACTTGGTCGATGCCATGGGGCAGAGAGGATAGCCGACTCCGCGGCTATGCTGCTTGGTCTGGGCTGAACTCTTCGGGCATGCCGCCCGTGGAAAGGGTTTCACCGCATGAAGCTGACCATGGTCGGGACCGGGTATGTCGGGCTGGTGACAGGTGTGTGCCTGGCGAATACGGGCAACCACGTCGCGTGCCTCGATATTGACCCTGAGAAAATCAGACGGCTGCGCGCCGGCGAGTGTCCGATTTATGAGCCGGGCCTCACCGAACTGCTCCAGCGGAACATCGCGGCGGGGCGTCTCACGTTCACGCTGAGCAAGGACGAGGCCTACCGCGATGCCGAGATGGTGTTCATCTGCGTCGGGACTCCGAGCGACGAGCGCGGGCACGCGGACCTGAGGTTTGTCCACCAGGCGGCGGACGATATCGCTGCGGTCATGAAATCGATGGGCCCGGGCGGGGTGAAGAAGACCGTCGTTGTGAAGTCGACCGTGCCGGTGGGCACGACTCTCTCCGTGAAGCAGAGGATCAGCGAGGGCACCTCGGGCAGGATTCCGTTCAGCGTCGCCAACAACCCCGAGTTCCTCAAGGAAGGCGACGCGATCAATGACTTCCTGAAGCCCGATCGTGTCGTCTGCGGCGTGGAGGACGATGACGCGGCGCAGCGCTTCCGAGACCTCTACGACCCCTTCGTGCGCAACGGGCACCCGATTATCGTGATGGACATTCTCTCTTCGGAGATGGTGAAATACGCCAGCAACAACTTCCTGGCGACCAAGATTTCGTTTATCAACGAGATGGCGATGCTGTGCGAGGTCTTCGGCGCCGATATCGGCAAGGTGCGCGAGGGCATGATCGCCGATCGACGCATCGGGCACGAGTTCCTGTACCCGGGTCTTGGCTATGGAGGTTCATGCTTTCCGAAGGACACGCTCGCCTGCGTCATGATGGGGGAGAGCACGGGGCACCCGATGCTCTTGTCCAAGGCCGTGCACGAGGTGAACCAGAACCAACGCAGGCGATTCTTCAAGAAGATCGAGGGTCACTTCAAGTCTCGGGGCGGGCTGGCGGGCAGGAAGCTCGCGTTCTGGGGGCTTGCCTTCAAGCCCCGGACCGATGACATCCGCGAGGCGCCGGCCCTGACGCTGGTGCGAGCGGCGCTGGAGGCGGGCGCCAAGGTCGTGGGCTACGACCCGGTGGCGGGTCCGAACGCGGCCGCCGAGGTCGGCGCGGGGTTGGTGCTCGCGAACGACATGTACGCGGCACTCGACGGCGCGGACGCGCTGGTCGTCTGCACGGATTGGGACGATTTCAAGAGCCCGGATTTCGCCGCGGTGCGCGCCCGCCTTCGTGAGCCGACGATCTTTGATGGGCGCAACCTGTACCGACGCCAGTTGATGGTGGACCTGAAGTTCAATTATCACTCGGTCGGTCGCGCGGCGGTCAAGGCCTGATCAGGCGTGTGCCGTATGCCCAACCGCCGCCAGCCACGCACGCGCGAGAATTCGATCATCCAGGCGCGCACGCCGCCCGGCCGTGCGGAAGTCACTAAGGCGGCCGGCTGGACGCTCGTTCACTCGGATTGGCTGAGGGCTGCGAGAGAGCTCCCACGCGAATCGATCGATCTCCTGTACGCGGATCCACCCTTCAATACCGGGAAGCCCAGGAAGTCGCCGCGGATGGCGGCGTCCCGAGGGCGTGCCGCCGGTGCGACCTTCTCGGATCGCTGGAACTCGGTGGGCGACTACACCGGGTGGCTGCGTGAGCGCCTTGTCGCCACGCTCCCGGCGATGAAGCGTTCGGGCGTCGTCGCGATCCACTGCGACCATCGCGCGAGCCACCATATCCGCCTGCTGCTCGATGAGTTGCTGGGTGAAGACCAGTTCGTCAATCACCTGATATGGTCGTACGGCCTGGGCGGCTCCTCGCCGCGTCGCTTCGCCCGCAAGCACGATGACATCCTCGTCTACGCGATCGACGCGGAGCGGTACTACTTCGAGCCGCCGATGGTGCCCGCGACGAGCCAACGCCTCCGCGGCACGATGAAAAAGGCGACCGACGTGCTCGACATCCCTTCACTCAACAACATGGCCGCGGAGCGAACCGGGTATCCGACCCAGAAGCCGCTCGAGCTCCTGACGCTTCTGGTCGGAGCATTCTCGCCCCCTTCCGGGACCGTGCTCGATCCCTGCTGCGGGAGTGGGACGACCCTCGAGGCGGCGGTGCGGCTGGGGCGAGGTGCGATCGGCGTTGACCAGAATCATCAAGCCATTGAGATCGCGACGGCTCGGCTGACGACCTGCACGACATATGCGACGCCCGGCCGCACGTGGCGCCGATCAAGTCCGGGCGACCTGACCGCGTAGAGTTCTCCGCATGCGATTCCTCTGGCGTCTCTATCAACGCCGCATCATCAACGTCAACATCAACATCGCCGTCGCCGGCTTCCTGGCGATGGCGCCGACGGTGGGCATCATCCACCTGATGACGGTCCTGACGCAGATGCCCGAGCCCGGGCGGATGTCGCAGGGGCAGAAGCTGTTTATCAACGCGATGACGTTCATCGTCGACATCTTCTTTGACGTCGTGATCTACTACGCCCTGCACTGGCTGGCGAACCACTCGCCGTGGCGGAGCGAGAAGCTCGCCGACGCGTCCAAGCCGCAGTTCTTGAAGGACGCGACCGTCGTTCAGTTCGAGCGTGCGTGCCTTTCTCCGTTGTTCTACATCATCGCGCTGGGCGGGCAGAACCTGCTGATGCAGTTCAACGTCAACGCCGCCGCCGCGACCGCGATCTGCTTCACCACCGCGATCCTCGTCTCGCGGGCTCTTCACACCATCTGGATGCTGAGGCAGGAGCGTGCGGCCCGGGCCAGGGCCCTGGCGGGGGCGTCGGAGACGGACGCCCGATCGGCGGGGTGATACCGCCGACGCCTATGGGTCGAATGAAAACGCCCCGCGAAAACGCGGGGCGTGGCACGGGTTCACGAGATCCGGTCCCGGGCGCGGGGGATCACTTGATGGTCAGCATCTCGCGGTAGGTCGGCATGGGCCACAGGTCCGCCGGCACTCGCTCCTCGAGCTGATCGACGACCTCGCGCAGGTCGCCCATCGCCCCTCGGACCTTGTCACGCACGTGCGCGGCGTGCTTGTGAATGTCCGCGTCGTGGTGGTCCACGGCGTGCTCCAGCTTCTCGATCGACGCCCGGAGAGAATCGACCAAGCCGGAGAACTCCTCCATCGCCTCACGCGCCTTGGACGTGTCGATGTCCGCCGCCTCGGTCACCGAGATGTTCTCGGCCTGCTCGGTCTGGAATCGGATCGCCGCCGGCAAGACAAAGGTGCGGGCCATCAGCACCGCGGTCTCACCCTCGATGAGGACCTGCTTGCAGTACTTCTCGAGGAACACATGCTCGCGGCTCTCGACCTCGACCTTGCTCAGCACCTTGAACCCGGAGAAGAGTTCAACGTTCTTCTTGCTGCTGAGGACGGAGAGGGCGCTGACCGAGTCGCGATGGTTCGGAAGGCCGCGCTTCTTGGCCTCGTCGTGCCACGCCTTGTCGTACCCGTCGCCGTTGAAGATGACCCGCTTGTGCTGCTTGATGATCTTCTGGAGGACCGAGCGGACCGCGCCCTGCACCTTGGCCTCGTCGCCGCCGTTCTTGCCGATGGCCTTCTCGAGCTGGTCGCACAGATACGAGAGGCTGTCGGCCACGATCGTGTTGAGCACGGTCGTGGGCCACGCGACCGCCTGGCTGGAGCCGACGGCCCTGAACTCAAACTTGTTGCCCGTGAACGCGAACGGGCTGGTGCGGTTCCGGTCGCCCGTGTGACGCGGGATCTGGGGGAGCGTCATCGCCCCAAGGTCGAGGCTCGTGCCCTTCATGGTGCTCTTGGCCCCGCCCGACTCGAGCTGGCTCACGATGTCGCTCAGCATGTCGCCCAGGAAGATCGACATGATCGCCGGGGGCGCCTCGTTGGCGCCCAGGCGATGATCGTTCGACGCGTGGGCGACGCTGGCCCGCAGCAGATCCGCGTGCAGGTCGACGGCCCGGATCACGGCCGCGAGCGTGCACAGGAACACCATGTTGGTGTGTGTCTCGTCACGCGGATCGAGCAGGTTCGAGCCCGCGTCTGTCGCGATCGACCAGTTGACGTGCTTGCCCGACCCGTTGATCCCCGCGAAGGGCTTCTCGTGCAGCAGGCACACGAAGTGGTGGCGCGACGCGACGCGGCGCAGCGTCTCCATCACCAGCATCTGATGATCCGCCGCGACGTTGGCCGTCTCAAAGATCGGCGCCAGCTCGAACTGGCACGGCGCGACCTCGTTGTGCCTGGTCTTGACGGGCACGCCCAGGCGGTACAGGTCACGCTCGACCTCGGCCATGAACGCCATCACGCGCGTCGGGATGCTCCCGAAGTAATGGTCCTCGAGCTGCTGATGCTTCGGCGGGCGTGCGCCGAACAGAGTTCGTTCGCACGCGATCATGTCGGGGCGGCTGTAGAAGTAGTCGCGGTCGACCAGGAAGTACTCCTGCTCGCAGCCGCAGGTCGCCGTGACGCGGTTCACCCCGTGATGGGCGTTGAAGATCTTCAGGAGGCGGATGGCCTGTTCGGACACCGCGTCCATGGAGCGGAGGAGGGGGGTCTTGTGGTCGAGGGCCTCGCCGGTCCACGACACGAACGCGGTGGGGATGCAGAGCGTGACCGATCCGGCGTTGCGGGAAAGGAACACGGGGCTGGTGCAATCCCACGCGGTGTAGCCGCGGGCCTCGAACGTCGCACGGATGCCGCCGGATGGGAAGCTCGAGGCATCGGGCTCGCCCTGGACGAGGGCCGAGCCGGTGAACTCGGTGAGCGCCCCGCCGTGCCCGTCGGGGGTGATGAAGGCGTCGTGCTTCTCGGCGGTCTGGCCGGTCAACGGCTGGAACCAGTGCGTGTAGTGCGTGGCGCCGCGCTCGATGGCCCAGTCCTTCATGGCGGCGGCGACGACGTCGGCCAGGTGCGGGTTGAGTCGTTCGCCCCTGGTCAGCGTGCGCTGCAGGGCCTTGAAGACGTCCTTGGGGAGACGCTGACGCATCACGCGTTCGGTGAACACGTCCTCCGCAAAGAGTTCCTCGCTGGGGATGTACGTCGGGGTGGTGGGGTTCATGGTTCGGACCCGGTGTTCAGGAATGCTCGCCAGACTCATGGATCAGACTCCGTCTTGATGGTTCG
>JABLTH010101205.1_pt1 | contig 121912 bp, 102 predicted proteins | sample 7875711 | NCBI WGS metagenome assembly JABLTH01 (sample SAMN14941262, study PRJNA633318) | bioreactor metagenome | isolation source: bioreactor | place: China | collected 2019-03-05
CCCGCAGCCGCGAGCTGCTCGATCGCCTCGACCGCTTCATGCGCGAGGCGGTGATCCCGGCCGAACCGGTCTACGCCAGCCAGCTCGCCGGCGGCGCCGACCACACCCGCTGGCGCCAGCCGCCGATCATGGAAACCCTCAAAACCCAGGCGCGGGCCGAAGGGCTGTGGAACCTGTTCCTGCCCGATGGCGCCCACGGCGCGGGTCTCTCCAACGTGGACTACGCGCCGCTGGCCGAGCGCATGGGGCACAGCTTCATCGCGCCGGAGGTGTTCAACTGCAACGCACCGGACAGCGGCAACATGGAGGTGCTGGCGAAGTACGGCACGCCGGCGCAGCAGGCACAGTGGCTGACGCCGCTGCTCGGTGGAACAATCCGCTCGGCGTTCTGCATGACCGAGCCGGAGGTCGCCTCCTCCGACGCCACCAACATGCGCGCCACCGCCACGCTGGACGGCAACGAGGTGGTGCTCGACGGCCACAAGTGGTGGTCCACCGGCATCGGCCATCCGCACTGCCAGGTGCTGATCTTCATGGGCCTGACCAACCCCGACGCTCCGCCGCACGCGCGCCACTCGATGGTGCTGTGCCCGCTGGATGCGCCGGGCGTCACCGTCGAGCGCATGCTCACCGTGTTCCATGATTACGACGAACCGGGTGGCCACGGCCAGGTGCGTTTCGACCGGGTGCGCGTGCCGGCGAGCACCATCTTGCTCGGCCCCGGTCGCGGCTTCGAGATCGCGCAGGGACGACTCGGACCCGGCCGCGTGCACCACTGCATGCGGGCGATCGGTGCGGCCGAGCGCGCGCTCGCCCTGCTCTGCCGCCGTGCCGACGAGCGCGTTGCGTTCGGCCGGCCGCTGGCCGAGCTGGGCGGCAACGGCGAGCGCATCGCCGAGCTGCGCATGGCAATCGAGCAGGCCCGCCTGCTCACGCTGAAAGCGGCCTGGATGCTGGACACCGCCGGCCCCAAGGCTGCGCTGGGCCTGGTCTCGCAGATCAAGGTGGTGGTGCCGAACATGGCCCAGCGAGTGATCGACGAGGCGATCCAGATCCACGGCGGCGCCGGCCTGTCCGACGACTTCCCGCTCGCCGCGCTGTACGCCTACGCGCGCGTGCTGCGGTTGGCCGACGGCCCGGACGAGGTGCATCGTGCCGTGGTCGCCAAACTCGAACTCAAGGCCCAGCGTGCAGGAGACGCCCGATGAGCGCCGCCATCGACCAGCCGCGCCCGGTGCGCGCCGAGGATGCCTTCGACCTCGCCCGCGTCGACGCCTTCCTCAAGGACCACATCGACGGCCTGACCGGCACGCCGACACTCGGCCAGTTCCCCGGCGGCGCCTCCAACCTCACCTACCTGTTGCGCTACGGCGAGCGCGAACTGGTGCTGCGTCGCCCGCCGCCCGGTGCCAAGGCGAAGTCGGCCCACGACATGCTGCGCGAGGCGCAGGTGATGACCGCGTTGCGCCCGCACTATCCGTACGCACCGCGCATCCTCGCCACCTGTCACGACGCGGAGGTGCTGGGCTGCGACTTCTACGTGATGGAGCGGCTGGCCGGGGTGATCCTGCGCCGCGAGCTGCCGGCCAATCTCGGCCTGGATGCCGCCGGCGTGCGCGCGCTGTGCACCGGCTTCATCGACCGGCTGGTCGAATTGCACCGCGTCGACACCGACGACCCGGCGATCGCCGCGCTCGGCAAGGGCGAGGGCTACATCGCGCGGCAGGTCGCCGGCTGGAGCGAGCGCTACCGCCAGGCGCTGACCGACGGCAGCGATCCGTGCGACGACGTGATGGCGTGGCTGGCCGAGAAACAGCCGCCGCGCGAAACCGCGATCTGCGTGATCCACAACGACTACCGCCTCGACAACGTGGTGCTGGACCCGGCCGACCCGCTCACCATCACCGGCGTGCTGGACTGGGAGATGACCACCTTGGGCGATCCGCTGATGGATCTCGGCGGCGCGCTGGCCTACTGGGTGCAGGCCGACGACGATCCGGTGTTCCAGTCGTTCCGCCGCCAGCCCACGCACGCGCCGGGCATGCTGACCCGTCGCGAGGTGGTGGACTACTACGGCGAGCGCACCGGCTGGAGTGTCGAGCACTTCGACTTCCACGAGGTGTTCGGGCTGTTCCGCCTGCAGGTGATCGTGCAGCAGATCTACCGCCGCTTCGCACTGGGGCAGACCAGCAACCCGCAGTTCGCCGGCTTCGGCGACGCGGCGAACTACCTGGCCCAGCGCTGCCGCCGGCGCATCGCCGCCTCGGATCTCTGAACATGGGTGACCTGCTGCTGATCCGTCACGGCCAGGCCAGCTTCGGCGCAGCCGACTACGACCGGCTGTCGGCCACCGGCGAGCAGCAGTCCGCGCGCCTCGGTGCCTGGCTGGCCGCCAACGAACCGGCCCCGGCCCATGTGGTACGCGGCGCGCTGCGACGTCACGCGCAGACCGCCGAGCACTGCCTGCGTGGCGCCGGCCTCGACGCGCCGGTGGAAATCGTTCCCGCGCTGGACGAGCTGGACCACGTCGACCTGCTGCAGCGCTATCGCCCCGACCTGGATGGCGCAGAGGCCCTGGCGGCGGAACTGCGCCGCCAGCGCGACCCGCACCGCGCGTTCCAGCAGATGTTTGTCGCGGCGGTCGACCGCTGGACCGCCGGCGGGCACGACCACGAATACACTCGCCCCTGGCCGGCCTTCCACCAGGGCGTGCTGGCGTCGCTGACCGCCCTCGCCGCCCGCGCCCGTGACGCCGACGGCGACACCTGGGTGGTGACCTCCGGCGGGCCCATCGCGGTGATCGCCGCGCACCTGTTCGGCGCGCCGCCGGAGCGGACCTTCGCGCTGAGCTGGCCGCTGGCCAACACCGGCCTGAGCCGCGTGCGGGTGAACGGGGCCGGTCCGCAGATGGTCACCTACAACGCCTGGCCGCACCTGGCCGGCGCTCCCGACCTGCTCACCTACCGCTGATTTCCACCGAGGGACACCCGCATGACCACCGAGCCGTTCGATCTCACCGGCAAGATCGCCCTCGTCACGGGCGCCCGCCGCGGCATCGGCGCCGAGATCGCCCGCCTGTTCGCTGCACAGGGCGCGCACGTGATCGTCTCCAGCCGCAAACTCGACGACTGCCAGACGGTGGTGGACGGCATCGTCGCCGACGGCGGCAGCGCCGAGGCGCTCGCCTGCCACATCGGCGAGATGGCGCAGATCGAGGCGCTGTATGCAGCCATCGACGCACGCCATGGTCGGCTCGACGTGCTGGTCAACAACGCCGCCACCAATCCCTACTTCGGCCCGATCACCGAGACCGACCCGGCGATCTTCCAGAAGACCGTCGACGTGAACATCCGCGGCTACTTCTATATGTCCAGCCACGCGGCGAAGCGCATGGCGACCAACGGCGGCGGATCGATCGTCAACGTGGCCTCGGTCAACGGCGTGGTGCCCGGATTCCAGCAGGGCATCTACTCGATCACCAAGGCCGCGGTGATCTCGATGACCAAGGCCTTCGCGGTGGAATGCGCGGAGTCCGGCGTGCGCTGCAACGCGCTGCTGCCCGGCCTCACCGACACCAAGTTCGCCTCAGTGCTGGTCAACACCCCGGCCATCCTCAAGCAGGCGATGGCGCACGTGCCGATGCGCCGCGTGGCGCGGCCCTCCGAGATGGCCGGCGCCGCGCTGTACTTCGCCAGCGCCGCCTCTTCCTACACCACCGGCGCCGTGCTCAACGTCGACGGCGGCTACCTCTCCGTCTGAGCGCTGCGCTCCCTCTCCCCTGAACGGCTTCATCGTTCGGGGGGAGAGGGTCGGGGTGAGGGGGAAAGTCCTTCGCTGCTCACCGATAACGTCCAACCAAAGCGCCCCCTCACCCAACCCTCTCCCCCGGCAGAGCCAGGGGAGAGGGCTCAAGCGAAACTCGCGATGACCACCAATGCCCCTCAGACCCCACGCCCTGCTCCCTCTCCCCTGAACAGCTTTACCGTTCGGGGGAGAGGGTTGGGGTGAGGGGGAAAGCCCTTCGCTGCTCACCGATAGCGCCCAAACCAAAGCCCCCCTCACCCAACCCTCTCCCCCGGCAAAGCCAGGGGAGAGGGCTCAAGCAAAACCCGCGATGACCACCACCGCCCCTCGTCCCCCGCGCCCTGCTCCCTCTCCCTTGAACAGCTCCACCGTTCAGGGGCGAGGGCTCAAGCAAGACCCGCAATGACCACCAATGCCCCTCAGCCCCCGCGCCCTGCTCCCTCTCCCCTGAACAGCTTCACCGTTCGGGGGAGAGGGTTGGGGTGAGGGGGAAGCTCTTCGCTTCTCACCGATAGCGCCCAAACCAAAGCCCCCCTCACCCAACCCTCTCCCCCGGCCTTGCCCGGGGGAGAGGGCTCAAACCCCGGAGCCTGCCGATGACCGACTTCCCTGCCCACCGCCTCGCCGGCAAGCGCGCCTACATCACCGGCGCCGCCGGCGGTCTCGGCGCCGCCATGGCGAAGCTGTTCGCCCGCCACGGCGCCAAGGTGTTCCTCACCGACATCGACGGCGACGGCGCGCAAGCGCAGGCCGACGCGATCAATGCCGAGCACGGCGACACCGTGGCCTGGGCTGCGGCGCAGAACGTACGCGACGAGGCAACGTGGCCGAGCTTGTTGGAACAGGCCGCGCAGGCCATGAGCGGCCTCTCGGTGCTGGTGAACAACGCCGGCATCGGCGCCCTCGGCGGTGTCCAGAGCCTCGCAACCAAGGACTGGCAGCGCGTGATGGGCGTGAACGTGGAAGCGGTCTACTTCGGCTGCAAGTACGCCCTGCCCTGGCTTAAAGAAAGCCAGCCCGGCGCGATCATCAACATCTCCTCGATGGCCGCGTACAAGGTCGACCCCGACTACACCGTCTACAACGCCTCCAAGGCGGCGGTCGCCTCACTGAGCAAGTCGGTCGCCATCGACTGCGCCCGCCAGCAGCTCGCCATCCGCTACAACTCGATCCATCCCGCCTTCATCCGTACTGGCATCGTCGAGCCGTTCTTCCAGCAGCTCGGCGAGGAGGAAGCCATCCGCAAGCTCACCCGCGGCAACCCGATGCGCCGCCTCGGCGAACCGGACGACGTGGCCTACGCGGCGCTCTACCTCGCCTCCGACGAAAGCCGCTACGTCACCGCCGCCGAGCTGCGCGTCGATGGCGGAGCGTCGGCGGTGTGATGCGCTCGCTTCGTTGCTGCATCAAGACTCTGGACCCCAGCTTCCGCTGGGGTGACGTATCGGTGTTTTGTCGCATTCTGAGCAAGCCAGAACCCCCGACTTAACCGGGCCCCCACCTATCCGTCATCCCAGCGCACGCTGGGATCCAGTGACTTCCCACCCCAAGAACATCACGAGGCCCACCATGTCTCTCACCAACCGCCAGCTCCGCCTCAAGACCCGCCCCGAAGGCGACGTCGGCCTGGATAACTTCGACCTGGTCGAACAGCCCGTGCCCGAACTGAAGGACGGCGAAGTCCTCGTGCGCACGCTGTACATCTCGATGGACCCGACCAACCGCGTGTGGATGCGCGACATCCCGCAGTACCTGCCGCCGGTGGCGATCGGCGAGACCATGCGCGCGCTCGGCCTCGGCCGCGTGGTCGCCTCGCGCTCGCCGCGCTACGCCGAAGGCGACCTGGTGCAGGGCCTCACCGGCTGGCAGGACTACCTGATGCTGCACCAGGACACCCCCGGCTACGTGCGCCTGCCCGCCGACCCCGGTATCCCGCTGCCGACCCTGCTCGGCGCGGCCGGCATGAGCGGCGTCACCGCCTACTACGGCATGACCGACATCGCCCCGGTGCAGCCCGGCGAAACCCTGGTGGTCTCCGCCGCCGCCGGCTCGGTCGGCTCCATCGCCGGCCAGATCGGCAAGATCCAGGGCGCCCGCGTGGTCGGCATCGCCGGCGGCGCCGACAAGTGCAAGTATCTGGTCGACGAACTCGGCTTCGACGCCGCCGTCGACTACAAGGCCGCCGACTTCAGGCAGCAGCTCAAGGCCGCCACCCCCGACGGCGTGCACGTCAACTTCGAGAACGTCGGCGGCGAGGTGATGAAGGCGGTGCTCGGCCGCATGGTCATCGGCGGCCGCGTCGCGCTCTGCGGCCTGATCGCCGGCTACAACTCCGAACAGCGCCCGCACGACGACTTCAGCCCCTTCATCATGAAGCGCCTCACCATGCGCGGGTTCCTGGTGCTGGACTACACCAAGACCAAGGAAGCCGTGCACGCCATCACCGGGTGGATCCGCGAGGGCAAGCTGAAGACCGAGGAGACGGTGGCCGAAGGGCTGGAGAACGCGCCGGTGGTGTTGAACCGGTTGTTCGATGGGAGTCATCGCGGCAAGCTGGTATTGCACGTCAGCGACTGAGCTGGCGTGCCTCCACGTCCGACGCAAGCATTCCGCAAGTGTCGGATATGGACCAGCCCAAGTGGCTAGAAATGGAGGCCCAGCGGCGAATCGCAGCGGTATTTCGCTTCCGCACTCGCCACGTCAGCCGGCGATATGTGGCGCGCGGCGAGCTGCCCCGGGGTGAGGTGCTTCCAGACATCGACATCGGTGCAATGGCGGCTGGTGATTCCAAAGGCGCGCTGGGTCGTGCGCATCACCGCACCGATGCCCTGCTCCGTCGGATCGATCAGACGAATACCCGGCGCATACGTCGTATCCGAACCCGGCACCCCATGAACCACATCGGCACGTTGCGCCGCATGCAGCCGCGCCGCGAAGCCGCCGTCTTCCGTGCCATCGTCGATGGCCCGAGGGCCAGCGATGCGGACCACGATGCGGCCCGACGCATCACGCCCCTCGACTGGATGTGAAGCAGGAACGGGTGGCATCACCCGGGATGACCGGCGCCGCTCAGGCGAATCACGACGACCGAGTACGGCGTGCCATGAACCATGAAGCGGCGTAGCTGACGCACCCAAACGGATGGAACGCGGCTTACGAACGAAACGCAGTTCCAGCACCGAGCCCGTCCTCCCGCCGCCCTGCACCGGGGTTCGCCAGAGGGTGGGCGGTCGCATCACAAGCAACCAAAGCCCCAGATGCCCACCCATCACGATGACCAGCGTGGCGATCCGGTAACGCGATATTGCGAGCTTCTGACGCCTTCCTTGCCCTCCGCGCACCGCCGGCCCTCCATGCCACATGTTGTGGATGGACCTCTCAATCGTCGGCGAAGTTCTTTCGCGGAGCGGCTGTCAAAAAAAACAGCGTTGGCAACACAGCAGGCGCAGAGTCGCCCCGCCCTACCCAAAAGCGAAGGCTTTCGTGCGCCTTCGGCGCCCGAGTCACTTTCTCTTGGGTCGCCACGCGCCCGCTTGGAGCGGGCGCGAACGGCGAAGCCGGCCCGAAGGGCGGAGGGCAGGATGCCCGGAGTAAGAGAAAGTAACCAAAGAGAAAGCGACCCTCCTCGGCGCTTGCCGGGCTGCGCCCGGCAAGTCCGTGAGCCGCGGCCGGGCTTTTCGACAGTGCATTCGGCAACTGCTCCTGTGTTGCTCTACCTCCGGCATCCATGCCGTCGCCATGCACTGGCAAAAAGGCATCGGCATCCATGCCGATGCCCCTGGGGACCTGTCGACCACGGCTCACCGCCTCACAAGGGAGGGGGAGATCAAAAGCAAGAGCACCAGCAAGAGCACCAGCAAGAGCCAAGGGCAAGAGCGATGGCGATCGCGTCAGCGATCGCCGAGCCTGCGCGCGCGTTGCGCGCTGCTTTTGACCTTCCCTCCCCTCTGCAGCGGCAGGTGGGCGAAGGAAAAGCCCGAAGGGTGGCCGGCATGGATGCCGGCCAGTTTGGCGTCAGGGCAGGATGCCCTGTCGACAAACCCCGTAGCCCACCTGCGAACCTCGCCGGTCATAGACCGGCGAGGCGCGGAAGCGGGGTGGCCTTTCTCTTGGTTACTTCTCTTTGGCCACGCAAAGAGAAGTGGCTCGGCCTCCGCAGGAGGACGAAACCGCTCTTCGCACCAAGGAATAGATGTCACCCGAAAGAGCGAAAGACGCTGGATGACCGGCTTGCGCCGTTGAAACGCGCCTCCGGCTTTCGCCGGAATGACGATCGGCGAGTTTGAGGGGGAGTAACCTTCCCGGGTTCCCCAAAACCGGAGCCCCACTCCCCATGGAATACCGCAAACTCGGCCGCACCGGCCTGGACGTCTCCCGCCTCTGCCTCGGCTGCATGACCTACGGCGAATCCGCCCGCGGCAATCACGCCTGGACCCTGGACGAAGCGAGCAGCCGTCCGCTGATCCGCAAGGCGCTGGACGCTGGCATCAACTTCCTCGACACCGCCAACGTGTACTCGGATGGCACCTCGGAAGAGTTCGTCGGCCGCGTGTTGAAGGACTACGGCCAGCGCGACCGCATCGTGCTGGCGACCAAGGTGCACGGGCGCATGCATGAAGGCCCGAACGGCGCGGGTCTGTCGCGCAAGGCGATCATGGCGGAGATCGACCACAGCCTGCGCCGTCTCGGCACCGACTACGTCGACCTGTACCAGATCCACCGCTGGGACCCGACCACGCCGATCGAGGAAACCATGGAGGCGCTGCACGACGTGGTGAAGGCGGGCAAGGCCCGTTACCTCGGCGCCTCGTCGATGTACGCGTGGCAGTTCGCCAAAGCGCAGCACGTCGCCGAACGCCATGGCTGGACGCGCTTCGTGAGCATGCAGAACCACTACAACCTGCTCTACCGCGAGGAAGAGCGCGAGATGATGCCGCTATGCCAGGACTCAGGCGTCGCGGTGATCCCGTGGAGCCCGCTGGCCCGCGGCCGACTCACCCGCGCCTGGGACGAAGCCACCGAGCGCACCCGCACCGACGAATTCGGCAAGACGCTGTACAAGGTGCCCGATGCCGACCGCCGCGTGGTCGAGGCCGTAGCCACCGTCGCCGAACGGCGCGGCGTGTCGAAGGCGCAGGTGGCGCTGGCGTGGATGCTCACCAAGCCCTTCGTCACTGCGCCGATCATCGGCGCCTCGCGACCCGGCCACCTCGACGACGCCATCGCGGCGCTGTCGCTGCAGCTTTCCGCCGAGGAGATTTCCGCACTGGAGGCGCACTACGTACCGCACGCCGTGGCCGGACATTGAGGACGGCCACGGTCAACGGCGATTCTTCCGATCAGGGACGACCATGCCACCACATGAATACCCATCGGCTGCACGTATTCCGGAAGCCACGGAACCAGAAGCCATCGCCGCCCTGGCAGCGCTGGCCCAAGAGCATTGGCGGGAGATCACAGCAGAATTCCAGGACGACGGAACCTTCCTGCTTCTGACAGTGCAGGCACCGTCCATCAGCGAAGAGCAGTTGACCGACCTGATCAGACAGGAGGTCGTTACCGCGCTCGACCGGCTCATTCCAGACCATGCATGCCAGCCAACCGGATCATGGATGGTGGTTTTCGTGAAACAGGGGGAGGTCTTCGCGAGCATATTCCCGAGTCAGGACAGAGCTTGAGACGGCCCCAACTCCACGCGTCACGGCGGCTCGCCATGCTAACTGCAAGCTCGCGGTGAAGCTTCACAAGCTCGCTGCGCGAAGCCTCGCGTTACTCCGTAACACCACCGATTTTCCTTTCCCCGCGCGAGGGGCGGGAGTAAAATTCAGCGCGTCGAGTCCCTGATTCCATACACGGCCATGAACACCTCCAATCCGCGTTGGGCCATCTTTGCCAGCGGGCTGTTTGCCACGCTGACCGACGTCCCTCCAACGCGTTGACCCACTCCGCGCCGTGAGTCGCGTCCCCCGGCGAAAGCTCGCCTGATACGGACGACGGCCGCCCCTCGAACCGCTTGCATGCCGCCCCGGTGCCGACGCGCTGGTTGACCGCCTGCAGTCCATTCCCGCGAGCCCGCCATCGATTCATGCCGCAGCGCCTTGCCGCCGCCGGCGGCGTCACCGCGCGCGTGCCAGTCCCTGCCCCGCGCGCCCATCACCAGGGGAGAAACACCGATGGATCCGCAACCGCGTCACCGCCGCGCCAGCCCGTGGCTGTTCGCCGCCTGCGTGGCGCTTTACCTGGGCCTTCTCGGCCCGTGGCTGATCTCCGCCGCCAGCACGCTGGCGGTCAGCGTTGGCCTCGTCTTGCTGGTCGCTCTGCTCATCTGGGCCTGGCGACTGTTTGGAAACACCTTCACTCAAGGAAAGTGACATGAAGACCTTTTTCTCCGCCCGCCTGTTCGTTGGCATCCTCGCACTGGCCCTGGCCTCGCTCTCGCTGACCCAGTGCAGCAAGGTGCCGGCCGGCAACGTCGGCGTGAAGTTCAAGCTGTACGGCGACGGCAAGGGCTCGCTCAAGGAGCTGCCGCCGGGCCGCTACTGGGTGGGCTGGGGCTACGACCTCTATACCTTTCCCACCTTCACCCAGAACTACACCTGGACCCGCAGCCCCACCGAAGGCTCGCCAAACGACGAGTCGCTGACCTTCCAGACCGTGGAAGGCCTGTCGGTGAACGCGGACGTGGGCATCACCTATCACATCAACCCGGACAAGGTGACCACGATCTTCCAGAAGTACCGCAAGGGGGTGAACGAGATCACCGATATCTACCTGCGCAACATGGTGCGCGACGCGCTGGTGAAGGAGGCCAGCGTGCTCGGCATCGAGTCGGTTTACGGCCGCGGCAAGGCCTCGCTGATCCAGTCCGTGCAGGACGACATCAGCCACGAGGTGGCGTCCACCGGCATCGTGATCGAGAAGATCTACTGGATCGGCGAGCTGCGCCTGCCGGCGACGGTGGTGCAGTCCATCAACGCCAAGATCCAGGCCACGCAGATGGCCGAGCAGCGCAAGAACGAGATCGCCCAGGCCCAGGCCGAGGCGGCCAAGGAAGTGGCAACGGCCGAAGGCAAGGCGAAAGCCCAGCTGGCGATCGCCGAAGCCGAGGCGCAGGCGATCCGCATGAAGGGCGACGCCCTGCGCGCCAACCCCGACGTCGTCCAGATGACGGCGGTGGAGAAGTGGAACGGCCAGCTTCCGGTGTACTCGGGCGGCAATGCGGTGCCGCTGATCCAGCTGCCGCAGGCGAAGTGAATCATCGGCGGCGACGGAGCGATCCGTCGCCGCTTTTTTTGGCGCAGGAAGCGTCCGACACTGTAGGAGCGCGCTCGCGCGCGATGCTCTTCGCTGGGCTCTTGAACAAAGCATCGCGCGCGAGCGCGCTCCTACAGGGGGGATTGAGGCGCGGGGCTACCGGGCGAGGCCGGCCAGCAGGGATTTGCCGACGGCCTCGGGGCCGCCGCCGGAGCGACTCCCCCGCCCCACCACCATCGCACCCTCCAGCGCCGACAGCATCAACTCGGCCAGCGCGGCAGGTCGCTGGTCGCTGGTCACCTGCCCGCTCTGCTGGGCGTCGCGGAAGGCCGCGGTGAGCCAGTTCAGGTTGAGCCGGAAAAATCCGGCGACTGCGTCGGCGACCTCGCCCGGCAGCGCGTCGATCTCGGCGCCGAGCATGCCGCAGACGCACAGGCGGCCGTCTTGCGCGTAGGTGGTGGCGAACAGCCGGACATAGGCCTTCAGCCGCGCCTGGGGATCGCGGCGGGCCACGTCGATGGCGGCCAGCGCCGACTCGAAGCGCTCGGTGTAGCGGCGCGCGAGCGCGGCCACCAGGTCGGCCTTGGTGCGGAAGTGGTGGTGCACGCTGGGCTTGCGGATGCCCACCGCCTGCGCCAGGTCGTCGAAGGAGAAGCCGCCGTAGCCGCGCTGCTGGATCAGCGCCTCGGCCACGTCCATCACCCGCGTCGCGGTGCCGGTCACCGCGCTCACGCGGCGGCCTCGGCGTCGGTGACCAGGTGCCCGGTCTTCACCAGGATGATGCAGCCCTCGCGGCTGAACGGCTTGTGCTGGCTCAGGTGCGGGCTGCGGATCCAGCTGCCGGCCGGATAGCGGCCGTGCTCGTCCTCGAACGTGCCCTCCACCACCAGGATTTCCTCGCCGCCGTAGTGCCGGTGTGGATTGAAGTAGGTGTTTGGCGCCCAGCGCACCAGCGCGGTATGCGCGGTGCGGAAATCGTGCAGCGGCATCACCGACAGGCCCGGCACCAGCCCGGGAAGCCACGGCTCCTCGCGCGTGTGCACCACCACGCGGGCGAGGTCGTCCGGGTCGAAGTAGCGCAGCTTCACGAACAACACGCAGCCGGTGTCCGACCACGGCGCATGCGAGGAGCCGGGCGGGTTGCGGATGTAACTGCCGGGGCCATAGCGGCCGGTCTCGTCGCAGAACTCGCCGTCGAGCACGAACAGCTCCTCGCCCAGCGCGTGCACGTGGGTGTCGAAGCGCGAGCCCGGCGCGTAGCGCACCAAAGACGTGGCGCGGGCCACCTCGTCGCCGTCGCGCTCCAGCATCTTGCGCTCGACGCCGGCCGCAGGCGACGGCACCCAATCGAGTGTGTGGGCATCCACGACTTCCCGCCGGGACCAGTCGGAACGGAGCTGCATGATCGTTTACCTACCTATTGGAAGGTAGGCATGATGCAACCGCATCCACGAGCGGGCAAGCGGACGTATGAACCCCGTCACCTGCTCTCACCGCTCATTCACCGATCCCCGACGCTCCGATGGAAAGGCTGGAGCTTCCGGAACCTGGAATCCGCCACGATGATCCGATACCTGAAAATCGCCGTGTTATCCATCCTCGCCAGCATCGGGCTGAACGTGCACGCGGAGCCCCTGCCCAACCGCCCGGTGGCGCAGCTCGACCTGGACCGCTACCTGGGCCAGTGGCACGAGATCGCGCACCTGCCGATGTTCTTCCAGCGCCAGTGCATCGACACCATCACTGCGACCTACACCCGTCGCGCCGACGGCACCATAGGTGTGCACAACGCCTGTCGTACCGCCAAGGGCATGGACGCCTCCGACGGGGTAGCCAAGCGCGTGAACGACCGTTCCGGCGCGCTCGAGGTGCGCTTCGCCCCGGCATGGCTGGGCTGGCTGCCGATGGTGTGGGCGGACTACTGGGTGGTGGAGCTGGACCCGGACTACCGCTGGGCCGTGGTCGGCAGTCCCAGCCGCAAGTACCTGTGGGTGCTGTCGCGCGCGCCGCGTATGGACGCGGCGACATTTCGCGGCATCCGCGAGCGCGCCGCGGCCCGCGGTTATCCGGTCGACAAGCTGGTGATGGCCGCCCCGCTGGATTGACGGCGGCTTGATCGGGCATCCATGGACGCCCCGGCATGCCAGTGCCTTTTTGCACGAGCTGCTCTATGCCGGCGTGGAGCTGTGCACTTGCCCTGGTTGCGCTCGTAATCACCGTGGCCTGTCCGGCGGCACGCTGGACAAGGCCGAACCGGAGTTCTGGTTCATGACGCGGATCGCGATGCTGGCGGGCGTCGCCACCGCCTGCCCGATACGCGCGTGGCTGCTCCAACGCGGCATCAAGCATCCGATGTAGCGCAGGGCCACGTACCCGACGCGTTTCTTCCCCAGCCGCCGCCATGTCCGACCATCCGCCGCTGATCCACGGCCTCGACGGCCACGCCCACGTGCTGGTGACCGGCGCCAGCCGCGGCATCGGGCTGGCGATCACCGAAGCGCTGCTCGCCCACCCGCAGGTGGCCAGCGTGACCGCTGTCGCCCGCTACGCCTCCGGCAGCGCCGCACTGGCGAGCCTCGCCGAGGCTTCACCCGGACGGCTGCACCGCGCGGACGTCGACCTCACCGACGAAGCCGCGCTCGACGCCCTGGCCGACGCGCTGGCGACGCGGCATCCATCGCTGGCGCTGGTGGTGAACGCGGCGGGCGTGCTGCACGGCGACGGCCTGCAGCCGGAAAAGTCCGTACTCGAGGTACGGCGGCAGTCGCTGGAGCAGGTGTTCGCACTCAACGCCTTCGCGCCGGTGCTGCTGGCCCGCGCCCTGCTGCCGCTGCTGGAGCGCGGCCCGGCGGTGTTCGCCTCGCTGTCGGCGCGGGTCGGCTCGATCGGCGACAACCGGCTCGGCGGCTGGTACGCCTACCGCGCCTCCAAGGCGGCGCAGAACCAGTTGATGAGAACGTTCGCGATCGAGTGGTCGCGCCGCAACCGCCAGGGCTGCTGCCTGCTGCTGCATCCCGGCACGGTGGACACGGCGCTGTCCGCGCCGTTCCAGAAGAACGTACCGCCCGCGAAGCTGTCCGAACCGGCGCGGGCGGCCCGCCAGCTGCTGGCGATCATCGCCGGCGCCACGCCCGCCGGCAGCGGGCGGTTCATCGCCTGGGACGGCCAGGACATCCCCTGGTGAGGGGACGTCCCGGCCGCGGCGCTCAGTGCGTCGTGGCCGCGGCGGCCGGCGCGGAGGCTTCCTTGTGCAGGCCGCTGCCGACCAGCCGCGCACGCAGGTCGCGCAGCTTGGCCTTCACCGCCGCCTCGTTCGTCGCGCCGATGCGCACCATCGTACGCTGGCCGATCGACAGCGACTGCAGCGACGGATCGGCGTAGGCGAAGCCCTCCTTGTACGGCACCACGGCCATCGGGCCGGTTGGCTCCGGCGCGGCCAGCAGGTGGTCGATCACCGCGATCAGGCGGTCGTTGAAGTACGCGTGCGGGTAGCCCAGGTCGCGATAGGCCTGCTGGAACAGCGGGTAGCTGTGCACGTACCAGTCCACCAGCGCCTGGCTGTCCACCGCCTGCATCGCCTTGACGTAGGGTGCGTAGCGCGCGGCGTTCGCCGCGTCGATGACTTTCTGGCCGTTCGCGTCCTGCGTCTTCAGGCTGCCCTTGGCCGCGCGTACCGGCAGGATGAACGGGCTGAGGTCCTGGCGCGGCAGCGCGTCCACCGTGGCAACGATGCGCGGAATGACCGACTGGTGCACCAGCCAGGTGCCCACGTCGCTGCCCGGGACCAGCGCCGACAAGCCGGCGAGCACGCTGGCATCGCTGTCGCCCAGCGCCGGCAGTGGCGCGGTGCTTGCCGCGGCGGGCGCCGTCTGCGCCTGCTCGATCGGATGCGCGATCGCCGGGGCCGTGCTGGCCGGGGCCGGTGCCGGGGTCGTGGCCGCGACGACCGGAACCGGCTTGGCCTGGTCGGCCTTGCGCGCCCGTTGCACCAGGAACCAGGCGGCGACGGCGATCAGCACCAGGGCGATGACGGCGAAGATCCAGCCTCCACCGGAGGAACGCTTGCTCATGACTTTGACCTTTGGCTGTGACCCGAACCACTCGACCCGGAGCGGCTGGAATCGTTCATTCGAAAAGACGGCATCCAGCCGATGTCCGCCCCAGGGCCGGGCCTGGTGGCGGGTGCCGCCCCCTGCTGAAAGGGCCGCAGCTTTTGTCGCGGGCTTCGGTTATCGTGGCGCGGCAGGGGGAGATCCACATGGTAACAACCGGGAACCACTAAGGTATGGTTGAGGCCGCCGGCCACGCCGTCTTCGGCTACTACACGGCTGCGCTCGTGGCCACTGCGTGCATTGCGGTGACCTCGAGCATCCAGTTCCTGATCATCGGCCTGCGCCAGCAGCGCGACCGCCTCTATCTTTCCTACGCGATGCTTTGCCTGTGCATCGCCAGCCTGGCGTTCTTCAACGCGCTGTTCGGTCTGGCACACGACCAGGCCCGCGCCGTGCGGATGCTGCGCGTGATGTGCAGCTCGGCGGCCGTGTCGTTCCCGTTCTTCTTCACTTTTGTGGGCACCTATACCCGGCGCCCGCTCAGCACGCGCGCGCTGCTGACGATCACCGCGACCGCCGTCGCCTTCGTCGTCTACAACCAGCTCGCCCCCGGCACGATGTTCTATTCGCACATCAGTGGCATGCAGTCGGCCGAACTGCCCTGGGGCGAATGGATCGCCAAGGTGAACGGTGTGCCATCGCCGGTCGGCTGGACGTTCCACCTGCTCACCTACCTGGCGTTCGCGTGGGCACTGCTGATGACGGCGCTGCAGTTCCGCCGCGGCGACCGCCTGCCGGCGGCCCTGCTCGGCTTGTGCCTGCTGACCCAGTTCGCGGCGTTGCTGTGGGGCGACATCGTGATCGACCTGATGGGCATGCCCTATCCCTACCTGGACGCGTTTTCGTTTCTGCCGTTCGTTCTGCTGATGGGCCTGTCGATGGCCAGCCAGTTGCACCTGCGCACGCTGCAACTGGAGCGGACCACCCGCCACCTGCGCGATGAGGCCGAAACGCGGCAGCAGGCCGAACTCAGCCTGCGGCACCTGGCCTACCACGACCCGCTGACCGGCCTGCCAAACCGTCGCAGCGTGCTCGACGTGATGGCCGAGATGGCCGCCGAGGCACGGCGCCTACGCGGCACCTGCGCCGCGATGGTGATCGACCTGGACAACTTCAAGACGATCAACGACGCGCTGGGCCACCATGTCGGCGACCGCATGCTCGAGGCGGTCGCCGATCGCCTGCTGGGTGCCATCCCCGCCGGTTCCGCGCTGGGGCGGCTCGGTGGCGACGAGTTCGTGGTGGTCGTCGGCCAGTTGTCGACCGACGCGAACGAAGCGGCCAGCCGCAGCGAGAAGATCGCGCAGGAGATGCGTACGCGGCTGGCCGCACCGGTCAGCGTCGACAGTCGCGTGCTGGCCGTGGGCGCGAGTATCGGCGTGGCGCTTTTCGACGGGCGCGACGGCGAGCCGAACGACGTGATCCGGCGCGCGGACATCGCGCTGTACCGGGCCAAGGCCGCCGGACGCAACGCGGTGCGCCTGTTCGAGCCGGACATGCAGGTCGCTGCGGACGAGCGCCTCGAACTAGAACGCGGCCTGCGTGCGGCCGTCGAGCATCTGGACAACGATCACTCGTTCCAACTGCATTTCCAGCCGCAACAAACCATGGATGGCCGCCTGATGGGTACCGAGGCGCTGCTTCGCTGGCGCCATCCCACGCTGGGAGACGTCCCCCCAGACGTGTTCATCCCGATCGCCGAGGAAACCGGCCTGATCCACGCCCTCGGCGCCTGGGTGGTCCGCCAGACCTGCGAGTACATCCGCACCTGGGATGCGCAACGGGTGGACTTCGGCGAACACCTGGCCGTCAACGTCAGCCCGTGGCAGCTCTCCCATCCGGGATTCGTCTACGGTATGGACCGACTCGTGCGCGACGCTGGCGTGCAGCCCGGGCGGATCACCCTGGAGCTGACCGAGAGCGCACTGCTGCAGGGCTTCGAGTCGGCACTGCAGACGATGTACGCACTGGCCGGCATCGGCTTCCGCCTGGCGCTGGACGATTTCGGCACCGGCTACTCCTCGCTCGCCTACCTGAGCCAATTGCCGCTGCACGAGCTGAAGATCGACCGCTCGTTCATCTGCGGGCTGCGCCCCGAGGCACCCAGTCCGCTGGCGAGCTTCATCGTCGATGTCGGCCACCGCCTGGGCATGACCACCATCGCCGAAGGCGTGGAGAGCGAAAGCCAGCGGGCCACGCTCGAGGCACTCGGCTGCGACGGCCTGCAGGGCTACCTGATCTGCCCGCCGCTGCCGGCCGGGGAGTTCGTGCGATGGCTCGAACGCCACGAGCAGACGCGTCAGGCGACCGCCCAGCAGGCACCCTGAAGCGACTTCAGGCAGCGCTCGCCGCCATCGCCAGGCGGTTGCGCCCGGACTGCTTGGCCTTGTAGAGCGCTTCGTCGGCGTCGTGCACGATCGACTGCGCATCCGCCGGCGCGGCACCCGCCCAGGCCAGTCCGAGGCTGATGGTGACATGCAACGGCCGGTCCGCCGGCCCGAGTACCAGCGCAGCGACCGCCTCGCGCATGGCGTTGAGGCGCTGCTGCGCCTCGCGTGCGCCGATTCCCTCCATCACCAGCAGCAGCTCTTCCCCGCCGTAACGACCCAGGCAATCGTGCGGCCGCAACTGGCGAAGCAGGCATTGCGCCACCGCATGCAGGACCTCGTCGCCGACCTGGTGGCCGTAGCCGTCGTTGACGTTCTTGAAATGATCCAGGTCGATCAGCACCACCGCCACGCCACGGCTGCGTCGCAGGTCGTCGGCCAGCACGCCGGCAAGCTGCTCGAGGATCGCGCGCCGGTTCAGCAGTCCGGTCAGCTCGTCGAACCGCGCCTGCACGTAGAGGCGCGCCCGTGCCTGTTCGAGTTCGCCCTTCTCGCGACGCAGCTCACGCGTCCGCTGCCGCACCATGGTGTCCAGCCAGAGATTCCTGCGCACCAGCACGCGCACCCGCCAGCGCCACGCCAGCGCAACCAATAGCGCCGCCAGCAGCGTCCATATCGACAGCGCCCACCACCGCAGCCACCAGGCAGGGCGCACGTGGAACTGGAACGTGGCCACCGGGGAGAGCGCGCGCAGATCGTCGTCGATTACCTGTATCTCGAAGCGGTAGTCGCCCGCCGGCAGCGCCGAGACCACCACCTCGTTAGCCAAGGTCTCGACCGGGCCGGCTCCCGCGCCCCAGAGCCGGTAGCGGTAGCGCGGCGGTGAACCGGAAGCCGCACCGAGACGGGCGAAGTGGAACACCAGCGGGCCCCGACGCCCACCCATCGAGATCGCGTCGCCGGCCGCCAGGCGGCGGTCGCCGACAGTGACGCCGGTCAGCACCACGCGATGCGCACGCGCGCGAAACAGTGCCAGCGGATCGCGGATGTGGCTGACACCGATCGCCGATCCGATCCACACCGATCCGTCGGTATCCTCGAAGAACGCGTTCTGGTCGGTTTCGTCCCACAGCAACCCGGCATCCTGCGAGACGTGCACCCAGCGGCGGCCATCGAACACATCGACGCCGGCGCTGCCGCCGACCCACAACCAGCCACGACGGTCGAGTCGGACGAAATAGGCCAGGGTGTTGTCCAGCCAGCGATCGGCCACGCGCGCCACGCGCACCGAATCGCCGCGGACCACGCCGCGGAACAAGCCGGGCTCGTTCGCGCCGAGCCACAGGGTGCCGTCGGACGCGGCGGCGACCGCTATATACCCCCCGGGTGCCGTGTCGCCCTGCGCCGAAAGCAGCGTCCAGCGCCCGTCGGCGAAGCGCAGCAGTCCGGCGTTGCAGGCGAACCAGAGCGTGCCTGCGGTCGATTCGGCGATGTCCGAGCACTGCGTGGCGGGCGCCCCCCCGGCCAGCCGCGGCGCGTCGTCGCCGGGCGCAAGCGAAAACACTCCCTTCATCGTCGCAATCCATAACCGGCCGCTGCGATCGAAGCGGATCGCCTTGATGAACCAGGGCAAGGTGGCGACCAGCCGCGTAGCGTGGCCATCGTCACGGAACAGGCGGCCGTCGTAGGAAGCCACCCACATCGCCCCGTCCGGGCCGGCCTGCATGCTGAGGTTCTGTCGCGGCGGCGGCCTCGCCTCCAGCGGCCAGGGCGCCAGCCGCGACGCACCGGGGGTCCACACGTTGCCGCCCATTTCGTTGGCGAACCACATGCGCCCCTGCGCATCGCGCGCAATCGACCAGTTCGGCGCCGTGTCCATGCCCTGGGCCCGAGACCAGCCCTCGATCACCCCGTAGCCGCTCCAGAGCGCGACGCCGCGACCATAGGTGCCGAGCCAGAGGTCACCGTCCCGATCGAACATCAGCGCGGTGATGCCCACGTCCGGCAGGCCGTTGGCGGCTCCGAATACCGTCCAGCGGCGGCCGTCCCAGCGCGCAAGCCCGCGATCCGTACGGGTCAGGATGTGACCCTGGGGGTCCTCGGTGACGCCGATATCGTCGGTGAGGATGTCCATCGGTTCGCCCGGCACGTCGCGGGAAACGAAGCGGGCGGCACCTGCCGGACGAGCCCGCAACACGTGCGTGCCGCGCAACCACAGCATGCCGCTGCGATCGCGGAAGATGCCTGACCAGACATCGTCGGGCACACCGTCGGCGGGACCGTATACCCGCACGTCCGCCCCTCGCACCTCGCAAACCTGACGTCCGCAGCCCAGCCACAGGGTGCCATCGACCATCTGCACCGCCGAGACATCCTGCAGGCCAGGCGTAGCCTGGCGCTGCGCCGCGGTGAAGCGCTCATCCACGCGCCATCCGCCACGACCGTCCGCGGCCACAATCAGCAGATGCCCCCCGCGCACCAGCAGCGCGGCGCCACCGGGCAAGGCGATCAGCCGTCGTCCGGCATCGGGCACCAGCGGCCGACCGCCGGGCTCGACCGGCTGGAAACCCAGGCCGTCGCCCACACGCAACCCCGACTGGGTGGCGATCCACAACCGCCCATCCGGGCTTTCGGCGATCGCGTTGACGAATTCGCCGGCGGAGAAGCCCTCTGCCGGCCCCATGCGGTGGAACGAGGCACCGTCGAAGCGGTACAGCCCCATCTCGGTGCCTACCCAGACGAAGCCGCGCCGATCCTGCAGCATGGCGTTGACGGTCTGGCTTTCCAGGCCCGATTTGCGCCCGTAGTACTGGACGGAAAACTGCTGCGCGCGCGCAGGCAGGCCGGCAAGCAGCACGCACAGGGCGACTGCTGCCAGCCATCGGGGTAGGGAAAGGGGGCGAAAATTCAGCATGATGGAACGGGGTGAAGCACGAAACGCGCCACCGCCGCCGCGGCGGACCCGTGCTAGGGTGCTGGCGTTCCGCGCCGGCGCGCGGTGGCAAGGAGCCTGGATGTCATCACGCCCTGCGCTTGGCCTGCTGATCGCCGCGGCCGCAGCAGCCGCCCTGCTCTGCGGCTGCGCCACCGGCGGCAATCCACGCCAACCGGTCCCCACCCGGCTCGTACCTGCCGGCGTGCCGGCCACACGGCTGGTGGTGGTGCTGCCCGGGCGCGGCGACGATCTCGCCGGGCTGCTGCGTCACCGGGTCGCCGAGCAGGTACAGCGTCAATGGTCCGACGCCGACGTGCTGTTGACCGGGCTTACCATGGCGTACTACCGCGACGGACAGGCCGTTGCGCGGCTGGATCGCGAGATCGTGCGGCCGGCGCTCGGTCGCTACCGGCAGGTCTGGCTCGCCGGGATCTCGCTCGGAGGCATGGGCGCCCTGCTCTACGACCGGGCGCACCCGGGTGCGATACACGGGTTGCTGCTGTTGTCGCCCTACCTGGGCGACGCCCCGATCCGGCGCGAGATCCTCGCCGCCGGAGGCCTCGCGTCGTGGCAACCGGGCCCGGCGCAACCGATCGGTCCGCAGACCTTCCAGCGCGAGCTCTGGCGTTACCTGAAGCTTTGGCGTGAGCAACCGCGGCGCACCGCCACCACCTGGCTGGCCTACGGCGACCGCGAGGACTTCCGCGCACCGATCGAACTGATGGCGCCCCTGCTCCCGCCCGGCCACGTGGTGATGCTCCCCGGCGGCCATGACTGGACACTCTGGTCGGCGGCGCTGCCGATTCTGCTGGAACGCGCCGGCCAGCCGCCATGAATCACGGATAAAGATCGGCACATATCCTGCATGAGACCTGCATCCCCACGTCAACTGCCGCTCCCCGACCATGACCCCACCTGGCTACCTTCCCCCCCTGGCCAACGTGATCGACCTGCTGGTCGATGCGGTGTGCGTGGTGAACGACCAGCATGAATTCGTCTACGTCAGCGCATCGAGCGAGCAGATCTTCGGCTACCGGCCCGAGGAAATGATCGGTCGGGCAATGACGGACTTCATGCACCCCGACGATCGCCAATCCACCCTTGCCCAGGTCGCCGCCGTCGTCGACGGCACCGCTTCGCCCCATTTCGAGAACCGCTACATCCGCAAGGACGGCAGCGTGGTCCACGTAATGTGGACCGCCCGTCATTCGCCGGAAGATGGGGTCCGGGTGGCGGTGGCGCGCGACATCACCGGGCGCAAGCGGTCCGATTCCCTGCAATCGGCGTTGTACGCCATTTCCGAAGCGGCGCACGCCGCGGCCGACCTCACCGAATTGTTCCGCCGCGTGCACGCCATCGTCGGCGGTCTGCTGCCCGCCAGGAACTGCTTCGTCGCGCTCTACGACGAGATCGAGGGCATGCTGAGCTTCCCCTACTTCATCGACGAATTCGATCCGCCGCCGGAACCGCGCCGACTCGATTCCGGCACGCTCAGCGGCGAGGTGATCCGCAGCGGAAAGCCCCTCCTGTTCCGGTCGGACGACATCGAATACGCCTGCGAAAGCGTCCGCGGGGTGATCGCTCGCCGCCCTCCCGGCCAGGCCCCGCTCGCCTGGCTGGGCGTACCGCTGATCGCACCGCGTGGCGTCATCGGTGCGCTGGTGGTGCAGAGCTACAGCGGCGAGGTGACCTACGGCGAAAACGACCTGCAGCTGCTGCAATTCGTCTCCACCCAGGTGGCGGCGGCGATCGAGCGCAAGCAGATCCAGGCGCAGATCAACCACATGGCCCTGTACGATCATCTGACCGACCTGCCCAACCGCACGCTGTTCCGCGATCGGCTGGCGACTGCGCTGTCGCTGGCCCGGCGCGAGGTCGGTCGCGTGGCCATGCTCTATCTCGATCTGGACCGTTTCAAGGACATCAACGATCAGCGCGGCCACAGCACCGGCGACCACTTGTTGCGTGAGGTAAGCAGGCGCCTGCTCGGCTGTGTGCGCGAGTCGGACACCGTGGCCCGGCTCAGCGGCGACGAGTTCGCCGTGCTGCTTCCAAGGATCGAGCAACCCGAGGATGCCCTGCGCGTCGCCGAGAAGCTTCGTCGCGCGATGCACCAGCCGTTCGACATGCCCGGCGGACCCGCGCAGGTGTCGGCCAGCATCGGCGTCGCGCTCTATCCCGATCACGGGGAAAGCGAGGACGCCCTGCTGAAACTCGCCGACGACGCGATGTACGCGGCAAAGCGACGCGGCGGCAACCGCCTGTTGATGAGCCTGGTGCCATCTGCGGCGGACGACTAGACCGGGCGGGACAAGCGCCGATCTTGACCAGTATCAAGATGGCTGGGGCGCCAGGCGTGACAGTGAGGGGCATCAGGTACCCCACACGGAGATTCGGTCATGCGCCGCTACGCCCTGTTCGCCATCGCCACCACCCTGTCCCTTGCCTGCAGCCTGCCGTCGCCCGCCTTCGCCGCCGGGCAGCAAAACCGCCCCGTGGCAGGCAGCGCGACGAGCGGCAAGACCATCTACGGGTCGCAACTGATGACTCCGGCCGAACGCAATGCCTACCGGCAGCAGATGCGCAGCCTGAAGACGGCGCAGGAGCGCGAGGCGTTCCGCGCGCAGCACCATGAGCAGATGCAGCAGCGCGCCAAGGAGCGCGGTATGCAACTGCCCGACATGCCGCCCGCCGGGGGTGCGCGCGGAGGCATGGGGCCTGGCATGGGGCCTGGCATGGGCCCGGGCATGCGACAGGGGGCTGGAGCCGGCATGCAGCGCATGCGCGTGCAGACCGAGCAGGAAACCCGCGAGCGTACCCAGCCGCAGACGCCGTCGTCGTCCGGCAAGGGAGATCCGGCGCGCAAGCAGACCGAGCAGGAACAGCGCGAACGCAGCACCGGCGACCAGAGCGGCGGCAACTGAGTGCGCGACGCACACGACTGTCCCATTACCGGAGGAACGGTGTCATGCGGTCGATCTCCCTTATCGCGTCACTGACGCTGGCCAGCCTGATCGCTGCGCCCGCCTGGTCGCAGTCCGACCTGCAGCACCAGGCCCAGCAGTTGTTCAAGCCGATCCCCTCGGCGCCGACGGCGCTGCCGGGCAATCCGGCGACACCGGAGCGGGTGGCGCTGGGCAAGATGCTCTACTTCGATCCGCGCCTGTCCGAGAGCCATGCGATCAGCTGCAACTCGTGCCACATGGTCGGCATGGGCGGCGTGGACCTGCAGGAAACCTCGCTCGGCCACCGCTGGCAGCACGGTGGCCGCAACGCACCCACGGTGTACAACGCGGTATTCGACATCGCCCAGTTCTGGGACGGTCGCGCGAAGGATCTCGAGCAACAGGCCGGCGGGCCGCTGGTGAACCCGGTGGAAATGGATACCACCGAGGCCCACGTGGTCGAGCAGCTGCGCGCCATCCCGGGCTATGTCCAGGCGTTCGCCAAGGCGTTCCCCGGGGGTGGCGACGCAATCACGTTCGAGAACATCCGCCGTGCCATCGCCTTGTTCGAAGCCACGCTGATCACCCCGAACGCGCCGTTCGACCGCTACCTGAAGGGCGACGCCAAAGCGCTCGATGCGAGCCAGCGCGAGGGGCTGGCGCTGTTCATCAACAAGGGCTGTGCCGCCTGCCACGCCGGCATCAACGTGGGTGGCGCCATGTATGCGCCATTCGGCGTGGTCGAGCGTCCTGGCGCCGAGATCCTGCCGCCCGACGACCGCGGCCGCTTCGCGGTGACCAAGACGGCCAGCGACGCCTACGTGTTCCGGGTACCGTCGCTGCGCAACGTCGCGCTGACGCCGCCGTACTTCCACTCGGGCAAGGTATGGGACCTGCGCCAGGCGGTGGCGGTAATGGGCAGCAGCCAGCTCGGGGCCCAGCTCACCGATGCGGAGATCGACAGCATCACCGCCTTCCTCGGCAGCCTGTCCGGTGATCAGCCGAAGGTCACCTTGCCGATCCTGCCGCCCAGCGTCGCCACGACACCGCGACCCAAGCCCTGAGCCCGAGGCGTCCGGCCGATGCACGTACCTGCCCGCAACCGTTACTCGGCAGCGGTCCGCTGGGCTCATTGGCTGACCGTGCTGGCCGTCGTGGCGGCCTACCTGCTGGTGGAACTGGGCGACGACGACGACCATGGCGGCCGCGTCGGGGCCGCCATGCAGGGCCATTACTTGGCCGGGCTGGCGGTACTGGGGCTGCTGCTCGTGCGCGTGGCCGGCATGGCGCTTGGGCGCCGTCCGCCCATCGTCCCTGCACCCGGCCACCTGTCGGTGCTGGCGGCGCGGGTCACGCACCTTGCGTTGTACCTGTTCCTGCTCGCGCAACCGATACTGGGCATGCTCGCCGTGAACTACGCCGGCGAAGCGGTCACGCTGCCGTGGTCCGGCACGGCGCTGCCTGCACTGGTGCATGCCGACCCGGGAGCGCGCGAGTTCGTCGAGGAACTGCACGAGTCGCTGGGCGAGATCTTCTACTGGGTGATCGGTCTGCACGTGGCCGCCGCGTTGTGGCATCACTTCATGAAGCGCGACGACACGCTGCGCCGGATGCTGTAGCCGCCGGCGGTCAGGCGCCCTGCCGGCGCGTCTCGTAAGCCTGCAGATGCACCCAGGCCAGACCTAGCAACGGTGCAGCCTGGCCCGCACCGTGGGCACGCCGCAGCATGTCGCCGACGATGTGCGCGCCTTCGGTGCGCTGGCCGCTTTCCAGGTCACGCAGCATCGAGGCGGTCACGCTGGAGCCGGCCTGGGTCAACATGCCAAGCGCCTTGTCCCGCGCTTCGGCCGGGACCGATTGGCCGGAAGCTTCCGCCACGGCCAGACACTCGCCGTAGAGCCTTTCGATGAAGGTGCGGCCACCCGCGGCGGCAACGACGTCGCCGATGCTCGCGCGCATCAGGCAGGTGGCTCCTGCGAGCGCCGTGAGGAAGGTGAACTTGATCCACTGGTCAAGCGCGATGTGCTGCGAGTAGTGGTAGTCCACGGCCGCAGCCGAGAAGGCATTAGCCAGTGCCTGGCAACGCGCACTGTGCGGATCGCCGGAGCGTTCGCCGAACGTCACCGAAGCCGCCCGCCCCAGGTGCAGCACCTCGCCACGATCGCTCTTGGTGGCGCTGATGAAGCACAAGCCGCCGAGCACACGCTGCGCGCCGAAGCGATCGTCCAGCGCCTGGTAGTGCTTCAGGCCGTTGAGAATCGGCCAGACCGTGGTGCCCTCGCCCACTGCCGGCGCGATCGCCTCGATCGAGGAATCCAGGTCGTACGCCTTGCAGCTCAGCAGGACCATGTCGAACGGCTGTGCTGCAGCGACTTCGGCCAGCTGCGGGGCGGTAAGGTGCTGCACCGGGAATTGCGCATCGCCGAGCGGGCTGCGGATCGCCAGCCCGTCACGCGTGAGCTGGGTCGCACGCGCCTCGCGCACCAGGAAGGTCACGTCCGCGCCGGACTGCGCCAGACGGCCACCAAAATAACCGCCGGTGCCGCCGGCACCGAGAACGAGCATGCGCATGGGAAACTCCGGATGGGGAATCAGGGGCCTGCCAGTGTAAACGCCGCGCTTGCCGTCGCCGTCGAGTCGTCGCCCACGTAGACGTCGAAATCGCCCGGCTCGGTGCCCCAGCTGCCGCCGCCACGGCGGAAGGCGAGGTCACCCGGCCGCAGCGTGAAGCGCACTTCCGTCTGGGCGCCGGCAGGCAGGCTGATCCGCTGGAAGCCCTTGAGCAATCGCAGCGGCGGACTGACGCTGGCGACCCGGTCGTGCACGTACAACTGCACCACGTCCGTGCCCGGCCGCCTGCCCGTGTTGCGCACACGTGCGCTGACATGAAGCACGCCGCCAGTTGCCAGCGGGCTGCCTTCGACCCGAACCCGGTCGATCGCGAAGGTGGTGTAGGTCAGCCCGTAGCCGAACGGATACAGCGGTGTGTTGGCGACGTCGACGTAGTGCGTCGAGTAATGACGTGCAAGCGGGCTGCTGTCGTCGTAGGGGCGGCCGGTTTCGCGCTGCGCGTAGTAGATCGGCACCTGGCCGACCGCGCGCGGGAAGCTCATCGGCAGCTTGCCGGACGGACTGGCATCCCCGAACAGCAGGTCGGCCACCGCGTGGCCCGCTTCGTCACCGGGCACCCAGGCCTCCAGGATCGCCGCAGCATGCGCGTCCAGCCATGGGATCGACAACGGCCGCCCGTTCACCAGCACCGCGACCACCGGCTTGCCGGTGGCGATCACCGCCTCGGCCAACGCCTGCTGCTGTCCCGGCAAGTCGAGCGAGCTACGGCTGTGACCCTCGCCGATCAGGTGGATGTCCTCGCCCAGCACCAGCACCACCACGTCGGCAGCCTGCGCCGCGGCAACCGCAGCCGGGATGCCCGAGACATCGTCGCCACTGACGTCGACACCGCGCGCAAATCTGACAGCGACCGATCCGCCTGCGGCCTGGCGGATACCGTCGAGGATCGGCACCACGTCCTGCGGCTGTCCTTCGGCGGCCATCTGCCCGAGCATGTCGGCGCGATCGTCGGCCAGCGGGCCGATCACCGCGATGCGTCCACGGCGGGCCAGCGGCAGCGTGTCTCGCGCATTCTTCAGCAGCACCATCGACTCGCGCGCGGCCTCGCGTGCGAGCGCCCGCTGCGGCGGCGACAACGGCAGGCGCTGCGCCAGCCGGGCGTCGCCGTAACGGAATGGATCGTCGAACAATCCCAGACGGTACTTCGCCTCCAGCACACGCCGTACGGCCGCATCCACCAGCGACTGGCCGACCCGCCCGCTGCGCACCAGCGCCGGCAACCGGTCGAGGTAAGTGCCGCTGTGCAGGTCGATGTCCACGCCGGCCTGCAGCGCCAGGCGGGCGGCGTCCGCCGGGGTGGCCGCCAGGCCGTGCTGCTGCAACTGGGCCACCGCATCGAAGTCCGATACCACCAGGCCGCGAAAACCCCACTGCTTCCGCAACACGCCCTGCAGCAGGGCGGCGTCCGCCGTGGCCGGGACATCGTTGAGCGTGCTGAGCGAGGGCATGATCGCAGCGATGCCCGCCTGTACCAGCGCATGGAATGGCGGCAGGTAGACGTCGTCCAGCTCGCCCGCCGTGAGATAGGTGGCGTTGTAGTCGCGCCCGGCCTCCGCCGCGCCGTAGCCGACGAAATGCTTGGCCGTCGCCATCATCGTGTCCGCAGCGGCGAGGTCCTGGCCCTGGAAGCCGTCGAGCTGGGCTACCGCCATCGCGCTGCCGAGATAGGGATCCTCGCCGGCACCTTCCGCCACGCGACCCCAGCGGGGATCGCGGCCGATGTCGACCATCGGGCTGAAGGTCCAGTCGACCCCTGCCGCGGTCGCCTCGCGCGCCGCCGCACGATGCACGCGACGCACCAGACCGGTGTCCCATGACGATGCCAACGCCAGCGGAATCGGGAAGATGGTGCGGAAGCCATGGCTGACGTCGCCCATGAACCACAGTGGGATCTTCAGCCGCGACTGCATCGCCAGCTGCTGCATATGGTGCGTGTAGGCGGCCACGTCGCGACCGGGCAAGACGCCGTTGGTGCCACCGACCCGGCCCTCGCGGACCAGCGTCTCCAGATCGCCGTGGTCGGCGCCGAGGATGCTCAACTGGCCGACTTTCTCTTCCAGCGTCATGCGGCCGACCAGGGCGTCGACCACGCGATGCATACGCGCATCGCGGGCAGTCGCGGCGATAGGGGCGTCGGCCCGTCCCGTCGATGGCGACGCGACCAGGGCCAACCCCAGCATGAGGACAGCCATCCCGCGAAGACGCGCGCGTATCATCGACACACCCCATACGATCGTGAACACCGGATGATCCCACAGCCCCGGGCGGACTGCCGGATCGCGTGGCATTCACGCCAACGTGGGCAGTCTGCGACGTCGGGCCGCTCTCCGTGCCGTACTTCGCGGGGCACGGCGGGCGGTGCCGCAACGAGAGGCCCGTATGCCATGCGCCGACACCTGCATCACATCGTCCTCCTGCTGCTCGCAACCATCGCGCTGGATGGTTGTGCCACGTTGCGCAAGGATTTCGAAAAGCACCCGTCGACGGCGATTCCTCCGCAACATGACACGCCCAGTACGCGATACGTGCACAAGGAGGTCTCGCGGCATGGCGATCTTTCCGGCTTCCGCCTGCTGACCTTCAGCACCAATGCGTTGATGAGCCGGGTGGCGCTGGCCGACCACGCCGAGCACACCATCGACCTGCAGTACTACATCTTCGCCGACGACGACACCGGCCGGCTGGTCGCGCAGCGACTGCTCGCCGCCGCCGATCGCGGCGTGCGCGTACGCCTGCTGCTGGACGACATCAACGTGGGCGACGAGATCGACATGCTCGACGCGCTCGACGCCCATCCGAACATCCAGGTGCGGCTGTTCAACCCGTTCGGCACGCAGGCCCGCTCAGGACTGGCCAAGGCCGCGCAGTTCGTGCTCGACGGCAGCCGGCTCAACCATCGCATGCACAACAAATCCTTCATCGTGGACAACAGCGTCGCGGTGATCGGCGGACGCAACATCGGCGACGACTACTTCGACGCCGGCCGGAGTACCCACTTCCGCGACCTCGACCTGATCGCCATCGGCCCGGTGGTGAGGCAGGCCTCGCAGGCCTTCGACACCTATTGGAACTGCGACGCGGCCTACCCGGTGAAAGCCTACAGCGGGAAACACGCTGGCCCCGCCGACCTGGCCAGGCTGCGCGAGCAGCTGGCGCAGCACGCGCGCACCTTCGCGCAGAGCGACTATGCCCAGGCGACGCTTGACCAGCTGCCGCACGGCCCCTCCGGCGACCGACCCGGCAAGTGGTTCTGGGGGCACGCGGTACTGGTGGCCGACCAGCCGGCGAAAATCGACGCCGACGGCGACGACCCGCAACTGCGCATCGGCCCGGACATCAAGGCAATGATGGATGGCGCAAAACGCGATGTGCGGCTGATCTCACCGTACTTCATCCCCGGCGACGACGGCACGGCGTTCCTCACCGGCATTGCCGCGCGCGGAGTGCGCGTGCAGGTGCTGACCAACTCGCTGGCATCCACCGATGAACCGGCCGTGCATGCCGGTTACTCGCGCTACCGCCTGCCGCTGCTGCGCGGCGGCGTCGAGCTGTATGAACTGCGCCCGCAAGCGGGTGCGAAGCAGCCGGCCACGGATGCCGGCAAGTCGTCCGGCGTGAGCCTGCATGCCAAGGCGATCGTGGTGGATTCGCACGAGACCTTCATCGGTTCGATGAACATGGACGAGCGCTCCAAGCTGCTCAACACCGAGATGGGCATCATCGTCGACAACGCGCCGCTGGCTGAGGCGGTCAGCCAGTTCTTCGATTCGGCGACGGCGCCCGGCCGCGCCTGGCGCGTGATGCTGGAACCGGCCAAGCCGCGCCAGCAGGCGTCGCTCGTCTGGCGCGGCATGGACAACGGGAAGATGGTCGACCTGACCAGCGAACCGGACGCGACCACCGGTCGCAAGGTCGAGGTCGGCCTGATCAAGCTGCTCCCGGTGGAGAACCTGCTCTAGGGGCACGGTTCACCAGCCACAGTCCGCCGGCGATCGCCGCACCGCCCACCCACTGCGATGGTGCCAACGTGGTGTGGAGCACGACGAAGCTCAGCAGTACCGCAAACAGCGGCGCCAGGAACAGCCAACCGCTGGCGTGGGTGGCGCCGCCACGGCGCAGCGCCACGAACCACAGTCCGAACGATCCGGCCGAGGCCGGCATCGCCAGCCAGGCGAACCAACCCCAATCGCGCAGGGCGAACCCGGCCGGCCAGCGTTCGCCGCCGGCATGCGCCAGCGCCAGCAATACCAGCGCCCCCACCAGCATCTGCCAGAAGTTCAAGGCCAACCCACCGATCGGCAACGCCGCGCGCTTGTTCACCGTGGTCGCCACCGCCCAGCACACCGCCGACGCCAGGCAGCACAACTCGCCGGCCAGGGCCGCTCGCTGGCCCTGCCACAGCGCACCCGGACCGATCGCCAGCGCCACGTCGACCATGCCGAGCACGAGTCCGCCGAGTCGCACCGCGCCAAGGCGCTCATGCAGGAACAGCCGCCCCAGCAAGGCCACCCAGATCGGATTGCTGAACAACAGGATCGCCGCAGCCGCGGCCGGGATCGTGCGCATGCCGACGAACAGCAGGCCCATCACGGCGGCGGTCTGCAGCAGCCCGATCGCCGCCACCACCGGCACATGCCTCGCGCGCATGCCGGAAGGCCACAGTACCCTGGCCAGCGGCATCCTGCTGGCCAGCAGCAACGGTAGCGTCGCCAGCGCCGCCACCAGGAACCGCCATCCGACCAGCAGGATCGCCGGCACGCCCTGCGACAGCAGGATCTTTCCGGCGATGAAGCTGGAACCCATCAGGAAGGTGGCCCCCAGCAACAGGGCATAGAAGCCGGGATCCGGCGCATGCCGGTGCTGTAGGGCGGTCATCGAGGCGCCGGCGGACGGTCCATGGCGACCACGCTAGCGAGCGCGCCGGCCCGGTGTCGACACGGCCTTGGTCGAACGTCCAATGCGTGGGCCCGACCTCCGCCGGACCCACGCAGCACGGGTGCTGCCGATCAGCGCCCCAGGTCGGACAGGAACCGCTTGCTGTATTCCAGCGACGTGGTGCCATTGACCGAGTTGCACACCGGCGAGGCGTAACCGGTGCTGCCGCCGGCGCATGGCGTGTCGCGATCCAGCGACCAGAAGTGCACGCCGACCAGCCCGGCGTTGATCGCGTAGCTGGTCATCGTATCCACGTCGGCCGTGGTGAAGACCTCGCTGCTCACGTCGTTGGTGCCGATCATCGGGGTCAGCTCGATGTGGCTGGCCGGCACGCCGTAGGTGTGCTCGAGGTTGGTCACCGCCTGGATCGCCGACTGCCCCATGTTGCACTGGCCGTTGGCGACCACGCACACGCCGGGGCTCGCCGCGCCGAAGTCCATCACCATCAGGTTGATGGTGTAGTTCTGCAGCGAAGACGCCATGACCGCGCGGACCACCATGTCCCCCAGGCTGTTGACGCCGCCGTAGCTGCCGTCCGATGCCGCCAACGTCGCCAGGGTGAAGGAGAAGCGCAGGTTCGGGTACAGGCCCTGGGCGTAGACCGCGCCGGCCACCAGGTTGTTGATGGTGGACTGGTTCTGGCCACCCTCGATGTCGAAGTCCACGCCGACCATGTGCGAGGTGTAGTAGCGGGAAATGAACTGCGCCATGCCCGCAGGGGACCCGCAAGTGAAGCTGCCCGCCTGGCCGCCCGTGGACACCACGTAGTTGACCCCGGCATTGGCCAGCGGCTGGATGTTGGCGGTGGCGAAATTCGCCGCCGGGATGCCGCCCCAGCTTTCGCTGCCGCATTCGCCCGAGGCGAATGCCAGGGTGATCGCGCCAATGTTGGGCAAGTAGTCGGACACCAGGCTGCCGCTACCGACCACCGGGATCGGCGAGCCGGTAGCTGCCGCGGTGCGCATGGTGTTGGTGTTCCAGTCCAGGTTGATGGTCACGTCCTTGTAGGGACTGAACAGCAGCGAGCCCGGTGCCGGACCGCCGGTGCCACCCGTACCTCCACCTCCAGTACCGCCCGTACCGCCGGTCCCGCCGCTGCCGGATCCGTCGCAACTGCCCTGCGACGTCCATGGCTGGGCAGAACCGGTCGGACCACTGTGGGTGGCCGGATCGTCGCCCTGGGTCCACCAGTTGGCCACGTAGTTCACCCCGTTCTCGCTGGCGGTATTGCCGCCCGTGTACACCGTGCTCGCACTCCAGGCAGTGGCGCAGGTCGAGCCCGAACCACCGCCGCCTCCCGTCCCACCGGAGCCACCGCTGCTGCCACCGCAGCTGCCTTGCGACGTCCACGGCTGCCCGGAGCCGGAGCCCCCGCTGTGGGTGGCCGGGTCGTCGCCCTGGGTCCACCAGTTGGCCACATAGTTCACACCGTTCTCGCTGACCGTGGCGCCTCCCGAATAGGCGGTGCTGGCGCTCCAGGCGGCAGCACACGCGGCGACTGTCTGCGCGTGCAACGGCTGCACCGGCACAGCCGACAGCAGCCCTGCCGAGATTACCGAGCCGCCAAGGCTGCCGAGCACGCCGAGGGCAAGCCGGGAAAGGGAATTCGATCGCTTCACAAGCATGGGATTTCCTCCAGTTGAAATTCATCACTGCATGGATGGATCGGGCGATAACCCCGACCGGCGTCCTCCGGTCGGCGGGGAGGGCTCGCCGCCGCGTCCTTGCCGCTACCGCATGTGTGGTTGTTGCCCACCCTTGGTAGCTGCATGATGACAACGTTGTCTATCGGACTTTTTCCGAACTGTGACCGCACGCATGGAGCGGGGACGTCCGCATGCGCCGCTCCTTAGGTGACTGGAATCGCCAATTGTCTGCCGGTACCCGCTGCTTTCTTGCGGTGCGCAACGCCCTGCCAGCAGACCGGCGCCTTGGCATTCCGCCGTATTTCATGGCCCTTCGGACATATGGATGACAACGATGTCCACAGCAGCCGCCGATGACGGCCGTGGATCGCTGCCATGCAGCATCCGCCCCGGCGACGGCGCAAACAAAAACGGCAGCCCTCAGGCTGCCGTTCCTTCCGAACAGGACCCGCCGCTCAGGGCGTTATGTCGAAGTCGGCCTGCTGATCGGCCAGCGAGCTGCCGCCGACCCATACCGTGTAGTGCGTCGGCTCGACCACCTGCCGGCTCTTCACGTTCCAGAAGCTCAGTTCGGGGAAGCCGAGGTGGAAGGTCACCTGCTTCGACTCGCCCGGCTTCAGCGCCACCCGCTGGAAGCCCTGGAGGCTGCGCACCGGCTGCTCCACGCTGGCGCCGAGGTTGCGCACGTACAACTGCACGACCTCGGTACCGGCGCGCTTGCCGGTATTCCTCACCGTGGCAGTGACGGTCACCAGATCCTTCGCACCCGGACGGTTCGCCTCGGCCAGCGGCACCCGCGCACGCGACACGTGCACGCCGGAATACGCGAAGGTGGTGTAGGTGAGACCCCAGCCGAACGGATACAGCGCGCTGTTCGGCACGTCGATGTAGCGCGAGATGAAGCGCGTGTCGCCCGCCGGTGGCTTGCTCAGGTCGGCGTCGCCGGCCGGGCGGCCGGTCGGGAACTGGTTGTAGTACAGCGGCTCCTGGCCCACCGCGCGCGGAAAGCTCATGGTCAGCTTGCCGCTGGGCGCGACATCGCCGAACAGCACGTCGGCCACGGCGTTGCCCGCTTCGGTGCCGGGGAACCAGGTCTCCATGATCGCTGGCACGTGCTGGTCGGCCCAGTCCAGCACCAGCGGACGACCGGAGAACACCAGCAACACCACCGGTTTTCCGGTGGCTACGATCTGCGCGAGCAGCTTCTGCTGGTTGCCCGGCAGGTCCAGGTGCGCGCGCGACCCGGCTTCGCCGCTCATGCTGGACGACTCGCCCAGCGCCATCACCACCACGTCGGCCTGCTCGGCCGCCTGCTTCGCCGCGGCGAATCCCGCCTCGGAATCGGTCTGGACGTCGGTGCCCTTGGCGTACAGCAGCTCGCCGCCGAGCTGCTTCATACGTGCCGCCAGCCCGCCACGCAGCGTCACCACGTCCGGCAGGTGTTGCGCGCCGCCCCAGGCCCCCTGCATCTCGCTGGCGTCGTCGGCCAGCGGGCCGATCAGCGCCAGCTTCTTCACACTGGCCGACAGCGGCAGCACCGGCGCCTTGCCGTCGCCGCCGTTCTTCAGCAGCACGAAGGATTCTTCCGCCGCACGGCGCGCCAGCGGTCGATGCGCATCGACCGCCGGGGTCACCTCGGTGCCGCGGGCGTAGGGATGCTCGAACAGGCCCAGTGCGAACTTCACCCGCAGCACGCGGCGCACGGCCTCGTCGACGGTGGCCATGGAGAGCCTGCCCTGCTTCAGCAGGGTCGGAATCTGGGTGTCGTAGAAGTGGCTCATCATGTCCACTTCCACGCCGGCCTTCAGCGCCTTCTCGGTGGCGGTGGCCGCATCCAGCGCGATGCCGTGGTGGGTCAGCTCCATTACCGCGGTGTAGTCGCTGACCACGAAGCCGTCGAAGCCCCATTCCTTGCGCAGGATGTCGGTCATCAGGTACGGGTTGGCGGTCGCCGGGACACCGTTGAGCGCGTTGAACGAGCTCATCATCGTCGCGGCGCCCGCCTCGACCGCCGCCTTGTACGGCGGCAGGTAGTCCTGGCGCAGGCGGATGTCGGACATGTCGGTGGTGTTGTACTCGCGACCGGCCTCGGCGGCGCCGTAGGCGGCGAAGTGCTTGACCGAGGCGGCCACGCTCTCGGGATTGGACAGGTCGGTGCCCTGGTAGCCGCGGATGTAGGCGCGTGCCATCGCCGAGCCGAGGTAGGCATCCTCGCCAGCACCCTCGGTGGAACGTCCCCAGCGCGCATCGCGCGAGATGTCCACCATCGGCGAGTAGAACCACTTCACGCCGGCCGTGGTGGCCTCGCTCGCCGACATGCGCGAGACGTCCTGCACCAGTTGGGGATCCCACGAGGCGGACAGACCCAGCGGTACCGGATAGATCGTGCGGTATCCGTGGATGACGTCGGCACCGAACAGGATCGGGATGCCCAGGCGGCTGTGCATCGCCGCCTCCTGGAAACGGCGGGTCTTGGCCGCGCCGATCACGTTGAGCATCGAGCCCAGCTCGCCCTTGCGCGCCAACGCCAATGCATCGACGTGGTCGCGGGTTTCCGGGTTGACCGCGATCGCGCTGTCGGCATCGGCAGCGGTGGGCGCGGATGAGCCCTGGTCGTTGTACTGCACCAGTTGCCCGATCTTCTCGGCCAGCGTCATCTTCGCCAGCAGGGCATCGACCTTCTGTTCGACTTGCGGCGCGACGAGCTGGGGGTTCGGAGGCGGCGCCGGATGGGCGACATCGGCGGGCGCCGCGCTGGCGACACCCGCCACGGCGAGCGCGATGGCAGAACTCAGGATAAGCGAGCGGGGACGCAGGCCGGAGCGGGGCTGGGGCTTCATCGATTCTCCACGGGAACGGCGGGCAACGGCAGGCGGGGCCCAGGCAGGTGACGCGGCAATGTAAACGTTTACAGCCCTCGCCGTAAACGTGCGCTGCAATATCGGGAACGCACGACGCAGCGGGACCGGCAGCCCCTGTGCCGGCCGCGGCGTTCACCCGGCGGACGGTTCAGCGCAACTGGCTGTCCTTGCTGCCGCGGCGATTGAACAACGATGAGGCATGCTCGTCCCGATCCACCCCATCCTGGCAGTTCACGCACAGGCGTACCCCGGGAACCGCCCGGCGACGCGCCTCGGGAATCGGCGCGTCACATGCCTCGCAATGCATCAGGCCGGGCCCCTGCCGGAGCCGGCGGCGCACGCGCTGCACCGCGTCGTCCAGCGTTGCGTCAATCTGGTCCTGCACGGCGCCATCACCGGCCCAACCCGTAGCCATGACCCATCTCCTCGGATGCGTGTGGTGCAGCCGGTGCCTCTACGCGGCTGCGCGATCACCTAGACGTGGCGGCGCCGGGCGGCCGGCACAAGCCTCAGTCCGGCCGCGTTTCCCGGCCAGTGAACTTGCGCGCGTACATCGCGCGGTCGGCTGCCGCCAGCAGGCCGGCCTCGTCGTCACCGTCTCCCGGGTACTGCGCAATGCCGATGCTCGCCTGCACGACGATGCGCTCGCCCTCGATCTGGAAGCCGGTACGCAGGCCACCGAGCAGTCGCTCGACCTGCCCGGCCACGGCTTCGTCCTGGCCGGGATCGGGCAGGATCGCGGCGAACTCGTCGCCACCCAGGCGGGCCAGTGTGTCGGTAACCCGCAGGCGCGACTGCAGGCGTGCCGCAGCAGCAGCGAGCACGGCATCCCCGATGGCGTGGCCGCGGGTGTCGTTGACCTGCTTGAAATCGTCCATGTCGATGACCAGCAGCGCGACGCGCCCGCCATCGCGTCGCGCCCGCTCGAGCGCCGCGTCGAGCCGCTGGGCGAACAGCCGGCGGTTCGGCAAGCCGGTAAGCACGTCGTGCAACGCCGCGTGCTTGGCCGCACCGAGCTGCTCCTCCAGCACGGTGAAGATCATGCCGGTGGCCACCATGAACTTGGGCAGGTTCCAGGCCTCGCTCTGGATGCCCAGCCCGGGCAGCCAGCGATCCAGCACGGCCGCGACGGGAAAGACCAGCGCCCAGGCCACGAAGCTCGACGTGGTGAACGATACGCCCAGAGTGGCGCGGTCGGCGCCGCGCCAGAAGAAGTAGGCCACCAGCGCGTAGTGCCAGAACAGCATCCAGGTCAGCGCCAGCCCCAACGCCCCCTTCGCCACCAACCCGGCCTGCACGAGGTAGGCGAACAGCACCGCACCGCCCACCAGGCGGCGCTCGCGCGGACGCGCACCGCGCCGGTCGGAATGGAACAGCCACGTCGCGGTGAACACGGCCAGCCCGGTCAGCCACAGGAACGTCATGCGGTCGGCCACGTCCCAGGCCAGCAGCACCACGAACACCACGTCGGGGAGCGCGGCAAGCAGGCTCCAGGCAAAGCCGTGGACCCAGCCGGAGCGCCGGTCGTGCCCCGCCCATATGAAGGCGACGCTGGTCAGCAGCAGCATGCTGAGCGAGACGGCCTGGCCGGCGTGTTCCAGCGAGGGCACGTTGAGGTAGAGCAACTGCGCGACGATGTGAACCAGGATCATCACCCAGCCGAGCAACCAATAGCGCAAGCGGGTCTGCTGGGTACGACGAAGCAGCGAAGCGAACACCAGCACCAGGCCGCCGATCGCCAGAAAGTCGGGGAATACGGAGAGATTCAACATGGATGGACCACAGCAGGACACCGCCGCGACCGGCGGCGGCGACAGTCAAGCAGGAAGCGTGCCGCAGCCGCCGATGCGCTCCCATCGCCGATATCACCTGCTCTGCGGGAGACCGCGGGGGCCTCGCTCCGGGCTATCGGCGGGCGGCCGGGCGCCTTGAGTTCCCCTTTTGTGCCGCCGTGCGTCACCTCGACGCCGAAAGATCCGTCCGCGGCACCGCCGCCAGTGCAGCCAGCGTGATCGCCGCCGCCACGACCAGGTAGATCCCGACCGAGGCCAGCCCATGGTGCACGGCCAGCCACGTGGCGAGGTAGGGCGCCAGCGATGCGCCGAAGATCCCCGCCAGGTTGAACGCCAGCGAGGCACCGGTGTAGCGCACCGCCACCGGAAACATGTGCGCCAGCACGGTGCCCAGCGGACCGTAGGTCAAGCCCATCGCGGCCAGTCCCAGGCAGAGGAACGCCAGCACGTGCCCGGTGCTGCGCGCGGTGAACAGCCACGGCATGACCAGGCCGAACAGCAGGATCAGCACCGTCGCCACCACCATCACGCGGCGCGCTCCGAGGCGGTCCGCCCAGGCCGCGGACAGCGGAATGGTCAGTGCAAAGCACAGCACGCCGAGCATCTGCAGGCCGAGAAAAGCCTCACGCGAGTAGCCCAGCCGGCTGGTCGCCCAGCTCAGGCTGAATACCGTCATCAGGTAGAACAGCACGAAGGTGGCCAGCGCAGCGAACGTGCCGGCCAGCAGCGCGCGCGGGTGGCGCAGCACCACCTCCAGCATCGGCAGGCGCACCCGCTCGTGCTGTGCCATGGCCCGCGCGAAAGCCGGCGTCTCGGTCAGGCGCAGGCGCATCCACAGGCCCACTGCCACCAATACCGCACTGGCCACGAACGGCACGCGCCAGCCCCAGGCAAAGAACGCCGGCTCGCCGATCGCCTGGGTGAGCCACAGGAACAAGCCGGTGGAAAGAAAGAAGCCGATCGGCGCGCCAAGTTGCGGAAACATACCATACCAGGCCCGCCGTCCTGGCGGTGCGTGCTCCACCGCCAGCAGCACCGCCCCGCCCCACTCGCCGCCCAGGCCAAGCCCCTGGCCGAAGCGGCACAATGCCAGCAATGCCGGCGCCGCCACCCCGATCGCCGCGTAGGTCGGCAGCACGCCGATCGCCACCGTCGACAGTCCCATCGTGAGCAACGCAGCGACCAGGGTCGCCTTGCGCCCGACCCGGTCGCCGAAATGGCCGAACAAGGCCGAACCCACCGGCCGCGCGAAAAACGCCAGCGCACAGGTGGCCAGCGACTGCAGGGTCGCCGAGGTGGCATCGGCGGACGGGAAAAACAGCACCGGAAACACCAGCACCGCGGCCGTCGCGTAGATGTAGAAGTCGAAAAACTCGATGGTGGTGCCTACCAGGCTGGCCAACAGCACGCGGCGCGGAGAACGGACTGGTACGGTTTCGGCGCGGGACATGCAGCGACCTCGTCTGGACGGATGGACGGCCGATTCTGCCAGACCCCGCATGCTGCGCGGGAACACGGGCCGGCGCCCTCCGGAAGTCGCATGTTCGCGGCACGCTCGCGCTAGGATGCGCCATCCCTGGACGGAGGCGGGTCATGACGATCGAGCTGACGCGGTTCCTGCACATGATGGCCGAGCGCAAGGCATCGGACCTGTTCTTCTCCGTCGGCGCCGTGCCACACATCAAGATCGACGGCGAAACGCACCACCTCGACGGCCCCCTCCTCGCCGCCGAGAACCTGCGCGACCTGGCCTACTCGGTCATGAACGATCGCCAGCAGCGGGAGTTCGAAGCCACGATGGAGATGAATCTCGCGCTCGGCCTGCCCGAGACCGGGCGCTTCCGCGTCAACGTCTACCGGCAACGTGGCCACGTGGCCCTGGCAGTGCGCTACATCACCGGGGACATCCCGACGATCGAGGCGCTTAACCTGCCGCCGATCCTGCACGACCTGATCATGCTGCCGCGCGGGCTGATCCTGATGGTCGGCGCCACCGGCTCGGGCAAATCGACCACGCTGGCCTCGATGATCGACTACCGAAACACCCGCAAGACCGGCCACATGCTCACCGTGGAGGAACCGATCGAGTACCTGCATTCGCACAAGCAATCGATGGTGGACCAGCGCGAGGTGGGGCTGGACACGATGAGCTACGCCGCCGCGTTGAAGAACGCCATGCGCCAGGCGCCGGACGTGATCATGATCGGCGAGATCCGCGACCGCGAGACGATGCAGGCGGCGATCGCCTACGCCGAGACCGGCCATCTGTGCCTGTCCACGCTGCATGCCAACAACGCCAACCAGACGCTGGACCGCATCATCAACTTCTTTCCCGACTCGGCCCACCACCAACTTCGCATCGACCTTTCGCTCAACCTCAAGGCGGTGGTGTCGCAACGGCTGCTTCGCGGCGTCGACGGCAAGCGCCTGCCTGCCGCCGAAATCCTGCTCTCCACGCCCTACATCGCCGACCTGATCGAGAAGGGCGAAATCCTGATGCTCAAGGAAGCGATGAAGCAAGGGATCGATCACGGCATGCTCACCTTCGACGAATCGCTGTACCGGCTCTACGCCGCCGGGCGCATCAGCTATCGGGAGGCGTTGAGCCACGCCGACTCGCAGACCGACCTGGCCCTGCGCATCCGCCTGCAGGGACCGGAGCCGGACGGCGCCGGCCACGAGCTGGACAGCGCGCGCGTCGACGGCCTGGGTTGAGGTTCAAGCAGCCGACAGCAGCGATGCCGGAGAATGCGCCCTCTTCCGGCCAGCCCTGTCCTCGATGACCGCCAGCCTCCTGTCCGACCGCGCGCGTCCTTCATTCCGGCATCGCCCGTACCCTGCCCGCCTGCTGGCGCTGGCCATGGTTGCCCTGGTAGCGGGGTGCGCCACGCCGAAGGCGCAGTCGCCGGGCTACGATCCGGCCCGGGTGCAGGCGCGCATCGCGCATGTGCTGCCCGCCGGCACCGACGACCGCGCCGGCTGGGCCCGCGACATCACCGCGGCCCTCGCCGCGCAGCGGATCGAGCCAGACCGCAGCAACCTTTGCGCGGTGATCGCCGTGGCCGGCCAGGAATCGAACTTCCAATCCGATCCGACCGTGCCCGGGCTCGGCCGGATCGCCCGTGCCGAGATCGACCGTCGCGCCGCCGAACATCACGTGCCGCAGTTCCTGGTCCGCGCCGCGCTGGCGCTGCACGGGCCGGATGGGCGCAGCTATGCCGATCGCATCGACGCGGTGCGCAGCGAGCGCGAGCTGAGCCGGGTGTACGAGGATTTCATCGGCATGGCGCCGCTCGGCAGGCAGCTGTTCGGCGATGCCAATCCGATCCACACCGGCGGCCCGATGCAGGTCAGCGTGGCATTCGCCGAGCAATACGCGAAAGACCACCCCTATCCGTACCCGGTCGACGGCTCGATTCGCCACGAAGTATTCAGCCGGCGCGGCGGCCTGTATTTCGGCATCGCCCACCTGCTCGGCTATCCGGCCGACTACCCCTCGCCGATCTATCGTTTCGCCGACTACAACGCCGGCTTCTACGCCAGTCGCAACGCCGCTTTCCAGAACGCCGTCACACGCGTCACAGGCATCCCGCTCGAGCTCGACGGCGACCTGGTGAACTACGGCAGCTGGAGCGAGGTAGGCAAGACCGAGCTGGCGCTGCGCACCGTCGCCGCCCGGCTGGGTCTGGGCGAAGGCGAAATCCATCGTGCGCTGACCAGAGGAGAGCAGGCCGACTTCGCGCAGACCGACACGTACACCCGGGTCTTCGCGCTGGCCGACCGCCTCAACGGGCGGCCGTTGCCGCGCGCAACGCTGCCGAGAATCCGGCTGCAGAGTCCGAAGATCACCCGCCGGCTCACCACCGCCTGGTTCGCCCAGCGGGTGGACAGCCGCTACCGCGGCTGCATGGAGCGCATGCGCTGACGGCTCAGCGCCGCTGCGCCGTCGACGGCAGCGGGGCCGGCCGGAACTGCACCAGTGCCACCGCACCGTCCAGGCATAGTCGATAGCCCGCGGCCTGTCGCAGGGGGGCCGCAGCACAATGCGCCAACGTGGCCGCTTCGTCCGGCCGGATGCGGATGCTGTCCGGTTTACGGGCATCCACCCACTGCGGCAGGTAATTCATCAGGAAACCGCTGGTACCGAACAGGTCGGCATCGTTGAGGTAGGTCGGCACCAGGCTGCCGATCAACGGAAACTCCGCCACCGCGTGGTCGGCCAATGGCGCCAGGCCGCTCGAGCCGGAGACATGCAACGCACCGATGGCCTGCCCATCGGCCAGCACCGACAGGTCGTCGGCGAGTCGTTCCGCGATATGCCGCTCCAACCGCTGTTGCGCCGCCATGGCGTTGCCGTACGCGCTGGCGATGACCAGCATCGACGTCGCCAGCACGCCGGCAAGCACCCCGCTCACCAGCGGCCCGTGGCGCCACCGGCGCAACCAGTCGTGCACGGCCACCAGCCCGGCGACCAGCAGCGCGCCCAGGCCGATCAGCACGCGCGGCCGGATCTCCGGCTCGCGCAGTACCAGCATCGGCCCCAACGCCGCCACCATCGCGGCAATCGGCATGGCCAGCGCGAGCAGCCCGAGGGCCGCTCGCGGCAGCGGCGCCAGGCTCCGTGCGTGTCGCAGGCCGATCGCCGCCGGCGCCAGCGCCAGCACGACCAGCACCGGCGCGAACACCCACCACCAGTGCGCGTTGAACGCCCCGGCGACGAAGTCGTAGAACAGCGCGAAGTTGTGGCCCAGCAGCGGCAACTCGCGCACCCCCTGGATCGGCGTGGCCTGCCGCCGCACCCAACCGCTGATGTGCATGCCCACCAGCAGCTCGTAGACCGCCATCGCCGTCAGCCACTGCAGCGCGCGACCACCGAGTTGCCGCAACCATGCCGCGGCCGGCCGGTCGCCGGCTTGTTGCTGCCATGCTTCCAGCAGCGCGAGTACCAGGAACACGTTGGTCGCCGGCTGGTACAGGCACAGCGCAGCGAACAGGCAGAGCACGCCGCGCTGCCACGGCTTGCGGCCGTCCGGCATCAGCAGCGGCCAGGCCGCCAGCAGCACGGCCAGCGCCATGCTCAGCGCGTCGAAACGGTAGGACAGGTTCTCCAGGAAGAACGGTTGCGCGCCCAGCGGGAACACCAGCAGCGCGGCCAGCCAGGGCGACGTCCTGGTGTAGCGCACGGCGAGCCGCGCGCCGATCCAGGCCAGCAGCACCACCGCGCCGACCTGTGGCAACGGCGCGATATCGACCATGGTGTGGTCGTAAGCCTGCAGGGCGCGCATCAGCAGCGTGGTGAGCGGGCGACCGTTGGAATCCCAACTGGCCCGTCCCAACAATGCGCGCTTGAGGTCGTCGTTGTAGGGCCGGTCGGCACGCAGGATGGGATAGAGCACCAAGGCCAGTAGCCCGAGCAGCCGCCAGAAGACGGCACCCACCTCGCCCGCCGCTAGGCTCCGGGATGAACTGCCCGCCACCGACGATCCTCCGTACCCGCCCTCAGCGGCGGCGGTGCACAAGCTAGCCGAGCTAGCTTGCGTACCGCTTTCGAGGTCGAGGCGACGGCGGCGGGCGCCATGCCGGCTATCCCGGCCTACCAGCTCATGACGGCGGTTGCCCGCGCCGCACTGTCGCCACCGGAAGCGACCGACGTGCCGAACTGCAACTGCAGATGCGTGCTGACCGTGCGGGCATATTCGACACCCAGCGCACCGTAGCCGGCATAGGACGCCGCACTCACCGCCAGTCCGCTGGTGCGCCCTGCCGGGATCGCCACGGTGGGCAGGGCCATCGCCTGGGCAGCGGCACGTGCGGCATAACGGCGTGCCTGACCCAGCACGCCGATGCCAACCTGGTTGAGCTGATCGAGATTCACCGCATCGGTGCCCCTCGTCCCTGGCGCCACGTTGGTGATCTGGCGTTGCAGCGCGTCGCTGCCCACGCTGACCGTGTTGTCGGCATTGGCCACCGATCCCTGCCCCAGGGCGACAGAATTTTCGCCATTGGCCAGCGTATTGGCTCCCAGTGCCACGGCATTGTTGCCATTGGCTACCGCGTTGCTGCCCACCGCGGTGGTCGGGTCGGCATTCGCCTGGGCACCGGCACCGATCGCCACCGAACCGGCAAACCGCGCCACGGCGCCCTGGCCCTGCGCCATCGCACCGTCGCCGACCGCCGAAGCGCCAGCACCGACGGCAACCGCACCCTGACCGGCTGCGTGGGTGGCTGCCTGTCCCTGCACGGAGCATTCCAGCGCCCCCTGGTTGACCCGGCACACCCCCATCTGCCCGTTCACCATGGCCTGGATCTGCACCGCGTTCTGCTGCCCCAGTTGCATCGCGGAGTCGGCCGTGGACTGCGCCTGGGTGGCGGCGGTCTGCGCCTGGACAGCCGTAGTCTGGGCCTGGCTGGCGCTGGTCTGGGCCTGGCTGGCCATGGTCTGGGCCTGCGTCGCGGCGGTCTGCGCCTGGACAGCCGTAGTCTGGGCCTGGCTGGCGCTGGTCTGGGCCTGGGTGGCCATGGCCTGTGCCTGCGTCGCGGCCGTTTGCACCGCCCCGGTGGCGCTGGCGACCGAGGCATCGAGCTGCGCCACGTTGACCGCATCGGTCGCGTTCACGCCGGCGCTCACGTTGGCGATGGTCCGGGTCTGGCCGGCGGCACCCACGCTCACCTGATCGGCGGCACTGGTGACGCTGCCGGCACCCAGCGCCACCGAGCCGGCATAGGTCGATTGTGCGCCCGTTCCCAAGGCCACGCTGTTGCCGCCCGTGGCGGTGGTCGACGTGCCACCGAAGCCGCCGCCCAGGCTCCCGGTCGAACTACCGATCGCGATATTGCCTCCGGTGGGAGTCGCACTGTAGGTGGTTGCCTGCGTGCCCAAGGCGATGTCGCCATTGCCCGCGGCGTTCGCTGCGCCGCCGCTTGCCTGGCTACCGAAACCGCTGGCGGTGGTGTCGCGGCCGGCGGCGATGCTGAAGTCCCCGGTGGCGGTGCTGTACGCGCCCGAGGCCGTGCTGCTGTTTCCGCTGGCCTGGCTCCAGTTGCCCAGCGCCGTGCTCAACGGCCCGCTGGCACTGCTGCTGCTGCCCAGCGCCGTGCCGCTGCTTCCCGCGGACTGGCTGGAATACCCCACCGCCACGCTCCAGTTGCCCGATGCGTTGGCGCTCAAGCCGTCAGCCGTGCTGCCGTAGCCACCGGCAGAACTACCGCTGCCGCACGCCAGCTGATTTTGGCTCGTGCTCTGCGAACACACGCCGCTGGTCGCGCTGGTGCCACCCGTGGTCGCGCTGGCGTGGGCGGGAGCGGTAACGAACGCCCCGAAAGCCAGGGCCAACGGCGTCAGCAGCCATGCGGCCCCTGCTTTGGGCTTTTTCGCTGGCCGCGGTGCAACCGCCAAGAGAGTGGCGTCGTGTCGGCAAACAGGCGTGTCGGGCCTCGCAGGCGACGAGGCGGACAGGCGCGGTTTTGGGGTCATACGAGAGGTCCCTTGTCGAAGATGTAGGTTCTTGAACAGAAGCGTCACTCGAGCTGTCGCCCGCCGATCGATACGCCCCCTCCTCGCCTGCATCGCGCGTACGACGGCAAAAAAGGCCTTGGTTGTCCGACGGGTCCAGCTCCGGGACGCACAAAGCAAGAGGCAGGCCAATGGCGTCAACGACGCGGCCGTCCTCTCATTTCAGTGACTTGGCGTACCGGCGCACGATCGACGCGGGTGCCGGCGACGCACGCCGGCGGTTTTCCGGCGCGCCCGGGAAAGCGTCGGTCAGCCGCCGCTGGGCGGTCGCCGCACCAGGGCGCGGGCTGGGCTCAGCCCGGCGGATAGTCGAAGTGATAGCGCGTATGGCCTGCAGATGCGCGCTGGCCGAAGCGCCGGACGTGGGCGGCCAGCGACACAAAGGGCACGACCGACACCGTGGGTCGGAAATCCAGATGCTCGAGCAGGCAGAACAGGGTGACCTCCAGCAGGCTCAACTCACGCGGCGGCAAGCCGGCCAGCACCTCGTCGACATGCGCATCGAGCCAGGCCAGCACCTGCGCCATGCCCTGTGCCGCCTTGACGAAGTACAGGTTGTCCGCAGGCAGGCCGGCCGCCTGCGTGCCGAATACCAGTTGCACCTGCGCCGCCATCGCGTGCCAGACCATTTCCTGCGCATTGCGTGCGGCCGGTCCGGGGAGCTGCTCGGTCCACACGATGCGGGCCTCGCCGGGAAAGCGCCCGGCCAGGGTGCGGCAGATGTTCTCGGTACCGAACACCGCCTCGGCACCGAGCCGCAGCACCGGCAGCTTCATCGCCGGGTTGCCGCCGTAGTCGGCGCTGTCGCGTGAACCGAGGTCATAAAGCGGCTGGAAGACCAGGTCGACGCCCAGCTCCGCCGCGATGATGCGCACGACGCGGGTGAAGTGGGAACTGCTGCGACCGATCAGCAGGGGCGGCGCCGGGTCCGCCGTGGTCTCCGGCATGACGGGAGGCGGATTCATCGCCGCCCCGGCGGCCGTCGACCGGCCCAGGGCGCCACCTGCTCGAGTTGGGCGGCCAGTTGCAGCAGGGTCGCTTCATCGCCGAACGGTGCGACGAACTGCACGCCGAACGGCAGCTCCGCGCCACCCTCCTCGACCGCCGCCCAGTGCAGCGGCACCGACATGCTCGGCGTCCCGGTGAGATTGGACAACTGGGTGAACGGCACGCGCGAGAGGCTGGCCTCGACCAGCTCGCCGACCATGCCGGAGAGCATCAGCACACGACCGGCCCGCAACGCCAGCACGACCCGGGCCAGTCGCTCGCGGCCCGGCGGCGTATCCAGTTCGCCGATACGGTTCGGCGGTTGCGCGGTGGTCGGCGTGAGATAGAGGTCGTAGCGCTGGTGGAAATCCGCCAGCGCGTGGCCGAATCCGTTCCAGCGGGCATGCCGGCTAACGTACTCCCCCGCACTCACCGCCCGCCCGAGCAGGCCGAGGATCCGGGTCTCGAGTTCGAAGTCACTGTCGCGGGCACCGGTCAGCGCGCGTGCCCGCGCGATCGCCGCCGCGGTCTGGCCGAAGTACATGGTGACGTAGCAACGGGCCAGGTCGCCGCCGTCGATCGCGGGCGCCGCCTCCTCCACGTGGGGCCCGAGGTCGGCCAGCAGCGCTACCGCACGTTGCAGCGCCGCCGCGCACTGCGGGTGCACCGGCGTACCCAGTGGCGAACGTGCGTTGAAGCCGATGCGCAAGCGCCGGGGCGGGCGAACGATCGCCTCGGCCCACGGCTGGACCGGCGGCGCTACGACGAATGGCGCGCCATGCTCCGGGCCTGCGATGGCATCGAGCATGCGTGCCGAGTCGCGCACGCTGCGGCTGATCACGTGGTGGCTTGACGCCCCCTCCCAGTGCTCGGCGTCGTCCGGCCCGCTGGGCACGCGCCCGCGCGAAGGGCGCAGGCCGAACAGGCCGCAGTAGGCCGCCGGGATCCGGATCGAGCCGCCGCCGTCGGACGCACCGGCCATCGGTACGATGCCGGCGGCAACCGCCGCTGCGGCTCCCCCGGACGAACCGCCGGGGGTACGTGCGGGGTCCCACGGGTTGCGCGTGGGCTGCGGCCACACACGCGGCGCCGTTTCCGCCTTCAACGCAAACTCCGGCGAGGCGGTCTTGCCGAACGTCACCAGGCCCGCGCCAAGAAAACGCCGCACTACCTCACTGTGGTGATCGGGTACCCAGTTGCGCAGCGCGCGGCTGCCGGAGGGGCTGGGCACGCCGGCGTAGTCCTGCGCCATGTCCTTGAGCAGGAATGGCACACCGGCGAATGGCCCGGCCAGCGGCCCCGCTGCCCGCTCCCGGGCGATGGCATCCATCGGCAGGCAGATCGCCGCCAGCGCGGGATTCAGTTCGGCCGCCCGCGCCAGCGCCGCGTCCAGCACCTCGCCGGCAGAGACTTCGCGACGCGCGATCAGCGCGGCCAGCGCGGTGGCGTCGTGCTGCACGTAATCGTCGAACATGGATCGCCCTTGGCTGGAAAGGCTCCATCCTAAGGCCGTGCCGTGCACCGTGCGCGCGTCACGGCGCGGCGACGTCGACCCGCAGCGAGCTCCACGCCCCCCGCGCGCTGAGCGCGGTGATGGTGTGGGCGCCCGGTTGTACCAGCGCCAGCAGGATGCTGTGTGCGTCCTCGGTCGTCCCCTGCAGCCGGCCATCCAGCAGCCACTGCACGGTGCCGCTGGCGCCCAGCGCGCGCAACGTCACCCGGAGCGGCGCGTGGCTGTTCGGCGCGCGGCGCAGGCGCGTGCCGTCGGAGATGCCGGCGATACGGATCGGCTCGGCGTCATCGAACGAATCTGCCGGGCACCCTGGCGCCAGCGGCGGCAGGGTCGAGGCTGCACGGTCGTCGGCATCCAGCCAAGGCGTGACCAGCGCCGGCCAGCGCGCGATGCGCTCGGTATGCTCGCCGGCAGCATGGCAGGTCGCGCTGAGTCGCCGCCCCTTGCTGTCCACGCGCAGTTTCAGCAGGCCGGCCGACCAGGCGCCCAGCCCCCGCTCTGCAAAGGTCGGGGGAACGGCACCGTCGAGCACCCAGGCCGTATGCCGCTGCCGGCACAATGCCGGATCGGTGTCGGCCTGTGCGCCGCCGAGCGGCCAGCAGATCGTCTGCGACCGCACGCTGGCCGGCTGCACGAAGCGCGCCGCGGCACCACGCGTCGGCAGCATGTCGGCGATCTGGAACAACAGCGGCAGCGCGGTCACTGCGCCGTACTGGCCGGGCGACGGCGTACCGTCCGGACGGCCGATCCACACGCCGATGGTGAACTGGTCGGTGACGCCGATCGCCCACGCATCGCGATAGCCGTAGCTGGTACCGGTCTTCCAGGCCACGGCGGCATGACGGTTCACGGCACCGGCCAGCGGTGCACCCTCCACGTCGGCCGGGTTGTGCGCGAGGATGTCGCGAACGATCCACGCCGCCCCGGGCGACAGCATGCGCCGCGGCTGCAACGGTTGCTGCGGGGTGTAGCGCGGTGGCGCGGCGATACCACGGTCGGCGAACGCCGAGTAGGCGCCCACCAGGTTCTCCAGCGTGGTCGCCGCACCACCGAGGATGATCGACAGGTTCGGCTTCGCTCCCGCCGGCAGGCCAAGGTCCACGCCACCGGCGGCCAGCCGCGCGACCAAACGGTTCGGACCGACCCGGTCGAGCACGTCCACTGCCGGCACGTTGAGCGAACGCTGCAGCGCTTCGGCTACGCCAACCGGGCCGGAAAACGCCTCATCGAAATTGCCCGGCTGGTAGCCGTCGAAATCCTGCGGCGCGTCCACCAGCAGGCTTTCCGAGGTGATCAACCCGTCGTCCAGCGCGAGTCCGTAGAGGAATGGCTTCAAGGTGGAACCGGGTGAGCGCGGCGCCTGCACCATGTCGACGTAGCCGTGGCGCTCCGGATCGGCGAAGTCGCTGGTGCCCAGATACACCCGCGCCTCGTGGCTGGCGTTGTCCACCACCAGCAGGGCCGCCGTGGTGTGGCGCGGCAATCGCGAAAGATAGTCGCTGACGCGATCCTCCGCCGCGCGCTGCAGGTCCGCATCGATGGTGGTGGCGATCCGCCGCGCCTGCGGCTGTTCGCGGTGCAGGCGCTCGGCCAGCAGTGCGGCCGACAGCGGCGCACGCAGCGAACGTGCCACCACCGGTTCGAGCCGCGCCGCACGCACCTGTGCGGCGCTCCAGATGCCTTCGTCGCGCAAGCGCCCCAGCACCTTGTCGCGGGCGGCCCGCGCCGCCTCAGGATGCCGATCCGGCCGCAACCGGCTGGGCGCCTGCGGCAGCACCGCCAGCAGCGCCGCCTCCGCCCGCGAAAGCTGCGCCGCGGGCTTGCCCAGGTAGGCCCACGAGGCGGCATCCACGCCCTGGATCGGGCCACCGAACGGCGCGTGGTTGAGGTACAGCTCGAGGATCTGTCGCTTGCTGAGATGCGCGTCCAGCTGCAGCGCCCGCAGGACCTGGATGAACTTGCCACCGAAGGTGTGCGGGATCGGCTCGATGATCCGCGCCACCTGCATGGTCAGCGTCGAGCCGCCGGACACGATGTGTCCGTGCAGCAGCCCGCCCGCAAGGCCACGCGCCAACGCATAGGGATTCACCCCGGGATGACGGTAGAACCAGCGATCCTCGTAGCCCATCAACGCGGCAAGATAAAGCGGCGACACGGTGTCTACGGTGACCGGGTAGCGCCATACGCCATCGCTGTCGGCAAATGCGCGCAACGGCGTGCCGTCGCGCGCGAGCACCACCGTGCTGCCGCCGTCGGGCTTCGGCAGCGGCAGCGGGAACAGGCGGTCGAGAATCGCGGCCACGAGCAGTAGCATGCCCGCCGCGATGCCGAGGCGACGCAGCCCGCGTCGCAGGCGTGGGTGCCGGGGCGGTTTTGCGGCGGGATCTGTCTTCATCGGCACGACATCCGCTGGGCCGTAGGAGCGCACCCTGTGCGCGACGGCTTTTGTTTCAGGAACCGTAGCGCACAGGGTGCGCTCCTACCATGCCAGCGTCAGGGCTCCACCACTTTGATCTGCACCGGATCGGACGTGCCGATACCGCGGATCGCCGGTCGGTACATGTCCTCCACCTGCGGCGGCGGCACGGTGTAGGTGCCCGGCGTCACCGCGCGCACCAGGTAGAACACGCGGGCCGCGTCGCCGCGATCGAGCTTCAGCGCAGCGGCGTAGCGGTCGTCGCGGTACTCCTCGTGCTGCACCTGGGCAGCCGAGTCGTGCTGCTGCAGGTCGATGCCGTCGATCACCACGCCGGCCCACTGCTGCGCGCCGCTGAGGTTGAGGTTCTCCACCTCCAGGCCACCGGGCAGCAGGTCGGTCACCATCGCGTCGGGCATGAACGTCCGCGCCTCGACGGTCAGCTCCACGATCAGCGTGTCGCCCTCCTTCAGCGTGTCGCCGTTCCACGGCTTGCCGTCGGTGGTGAAGTAACTGCGGCGCACGTCGACCTGGGTGTCGTCGGGCGGCGGCGGGGCCTTGCTGATGCCGGCGGTATCCAGCGTGGCGAACACGGTGGCGTCGCCGGTCGGCTGCAGGCGCACGCCCGCGGCCAGCTCGGCGGCATCGAGGTCGCGCGTCCACACGCGGGCTTCCGGTGCGTGCTCGGTCTTGCCACCCACGGTGATCGAGGCGGCCAGCGGCGCCGAGCCGGCGGCACCGAAGGCCTTGGCCACGCGGGCGATCGCCACCTGCTCCTGGGTGCTCAGGTACGACCAGGACCAGAAGAACAGCGGGTCCGCCTGCTTGCGGCCGCGCACGTAGCTGTCGACGTTGCGCGCCCAGTCGATCAGCTTGGCGTCGTACTCCGGCTTGTTCAGACCGTAGGTGTGGGTGAGCGCCACCATCAGCGCGAGGTCGCGCAGGTCCGAGCCGTAGTCGCCGACGTACCAGGGGCGCTCCTTGTTCCAGGCAAAGGCCTCGGCGATCGCCTTCTGCGCGCGCTCGTTGTCGCCCATCAGCTTGAACGCGATACCGAAGTGGACCAGCGGCAGCGGGCCGACCAGCTTGCTGCGCTCGTTGTCGAAGATCGCGCGCAGCGTGCCCAGCGGCGCGCGGTTGACGCGGGCTAGCACGAAGCCGGAATAGGCCTCGTCGGCGATGCGCATGTGGTCGTGGTGCTCGTAGCCGTAGTAAGGGTGACCGCCGGCGAGCAAGTCGTCGCTGAGCCGCTGCAGCGCCTTTTGCAGCACGTCCTGCGGCACCGCGAAGCCGGCGTCGCGGGCGTCGAGCATGAAGTCCACCACATAGGGCGTAGTGAAGGTCATGATCGGGCTGGTTCCGCCCCAGAAGCTGAAGTGTCCGTTGGCGGCCTGGAACGAGGCGATGCGGGACAACGCCCCTTCCACCGCGGCCTGCCGCACGTCCGGCGACATCGGCTTCAGACCCAGCGCCTTGGCAGTGTCCCCGTCGAGGATCAGCGCTGCGTAGCCCTTGCTGGTGGTCTGCTCGATGCAGCCGTACGGATACCGCAGGATGTCGCGCAGCGCCGAGCCGTACGGCAACGGCGGCAGCGTGCTCAGGCTCAGCCGCGCGTGCACGGTGGCGGGAATCAGGCCGGCGAGCTGTTCACTGCCCAGCGTGACCGCCTTGCCGCCTTCCAGCGCCATCGGCCGGGTATGCAGCACCTCCGGCCAGGCCGGGCGCACGGCGAACTCGAAGTGGCGATCGACCTGGTAGTCGTTGAGCTGGGCATGGATGTCCACGCCGGCCACGGCGGCACCGGGCTCGGCGGTCACCGGCAGGGTAAGCGTGGTGCCGGCGCCGTCCTTCAGCGGCACGTTCTGCTCGCCGTGCTCGAGCCGCACCGGCCCGGTGGTGGTGACCTTGATCCGGGCGGTACCGTCCTTGCCCGAGAGGTTTTTCAGATCCAGGCTGACCACCGCCTTGTCGCCGGCGGCCATCACCCGCGGCGTGCTGGGCTCGACCACCAGCGGCGCCCGCACGGTAATCGCGCCATCGGCGTTGCCGAACCGGTCGGCGGTGAAGGCCAGCGCGCTCAGCCGCAGGCTGCCGTTGAAATCGGGTACGTCCACGTGCAGCTGCGCACGCCCCTGCGCGTCGAACGCCACCGGGCCGGCGAACAGGTCGACGATCTTCACCTTGGGATTGATGCGCGCGGCCTTGGGCAGCGCCGGCCCGCTCATGTCACCGCCGTAGCGCAGGCGTCCGGTATCGCCGTCCATCGCCTCGATCAGGCGGCTGTACAGGTCGTACGCCTCGGTGGCCAGCGCCCGCTTGGCGAACATCCACGACCAGGCGTCGGGCACCGGATAGTCGGTGATGTTGATGACGCCCTGGTCGACTGCCGACAGGGTGACGTAGCCCTCCTTGCCAGCCAGGCCGGTGGCCTGCACGGTCACGTCCAGCGGGTTACCCGGACGCATCAGCGCGGGCGCCTTGAGCGTGAGCGGTATGCGCCGGTCGTTGCGGTCCATCGTCACGTATTCCACGCCCATCGCGCGCGCCGGCGTAGTGCGCTCGGTGGCCTCGCCGCCGCGGAACACCAGCGCGACCACGTACACGTCGTGCCGCTCCCAGTCCTTGGTGACCGGGATCGAGAAGGTCGATCCGGCCTTGGCGTCGATGTCCTTCAGGTACAGCAGGTGGTCCGATTCGACCATCAGCACGCCGGGGCCGTCATGCGGTGGCGTCACGGTGACCTTCATGGTGTCGCCGGCGCGATAGCGCGCCTTGTCCAGCGCCAGCTTGACCTTGTCCGGGCGCGCCTCCTTGCCGAGGTTCTCGTCGTCCCAGCTGTAACCGGCGAAGAACGGGAACACGGTGGTCAGCTTGGTCTCCGGGTCGTACACCTCGACGCGATAGCTGCCCCACTGCACCGGGAACTCGACGCGGGTGGTGCCGCTGGCGCCGACGTCGACATCCTTCTCGTCGACCAGTTGCAGGCTGGCGTTGGCATCGGCCTTCCAGCCGCCGTTGCGCTCGTAGAGCCAGTAGAAATCGCGCAGCTCGCGTTGCAGCCGCACCTTCAGATGGTGACCGGCGACGCGCTGTCCCTCGGCGTTGACGCGGACGATCTCGAACCCGGCCGGCGCCTCGCTTTCCGCGCCCTGCTTCGGATCGAACTCCGGCCGCACGCCGACCAGACGGTCCGCCGGCCAGTAGGTGCGTTTGAGCAGGCGGGTGACGGCGCGACCGCCGGTCTCGTAGACGCTGCCGGACAGCGTCACGGCCAGCGGCGCGACTGGCTTCACGTCATCCGGCAGTGACACGTCCTGGGCCAGTTCGCCCTGGGCATCGAGCTTGGTGTCGACCACGTCGTCCGCCGACTTCGGCAGGTCCACCGTGGGATCGCCGAAGAAGGTGTCCTTCATGCTGGCCACCGGATGCACCTCCGGCGACACCAGCAGCTTGGCGGTGAAGCGGTTGCCGGCCGCCGGTGCGCCGTACAGGTAGCTGGAGGCCACCTTCAGCTGCAGCGGCTCGCTCGGGGCCAGGCGCGCCTGCGGGCTGTCCAGCGATACTTTCAGCCGCTCGGGCAGGAATTCTTCCACGTGGAACGGAAACGCCTGCACCGACTCCTTGCTGGCCGGATCGAGACGGAACTCCAGCTGCCACAATCCGGTCGCCGCATCGGCCGGGATCGCCTCGCTCAGGTCGTAGTAGTTGAGTGCCTTGGGCTCCAGCCGGGTATCGGCCAGCGTGCGTCCGTCGGGCTGGCGCACCCGCACGAACAGCGACTGCGCCTTCATCGGCTTGCCGTCCGCATCGCGCAGCAGGGCCGAGGCATGCAGCGTCTCGCCAGGGCGGTACAGGTCGCGCCCGGACCAGGCGTACACCTCGAATGGCGCCTGCTTGCGCCCGGTGATGTCGAAGTTAGAGACGTCCAGTGCCGGCCGGTTGAACGGCAGCACCGAGACGTCCTTGCCGTGCCTGGCTACCAGCACGTCCGTCGCGCGCACCTGGTAGGCCATCAGCGCATTGCCGCCGTCGTCGGTGGTGGCCTTCAGCGCGGTGTTGCCCGAAGCGTCCTGTACCGTGACGTCCACGCCGGCCACCGGCGTGCCGTCGCGCAGCGAGGCGACGTGCAGCAGCACGTTGTCCTTGTAGACGCGCAGGTGCAGGCCCAGGTCGCTGACGAAGAACACCGCGGAGTCGTACCCGCCACGGAACGTACCGCCAGCCTTTACCACCGCCATGTAGACACCGGGCTGTGACAGCTGGGGAACGTCCTGCACAGGGATGTAGGTGACCGTGCGCTCGTTCGGCGCCCCCTTCAGCGTGTAATGGTTGGCGTAGACCGAATCGGCCATGTCGGTGATCGACCGCCTGGCCCGCTTGTCCTTGCTGCAGGTGTCGTACCAGTACGGGTCGTGGTCCAGCTCGTAGCTGTCGCGATGGCCGTTGCGCGGGTAGGCACAGAACAGGTCCGACAACTCGCTGTCGTGGACCCGGAAGAACTCGATGTCGGCGTCATGCACATTCACCGATACCAGCGGCAGTCCGCGCGTGCCGCGTGCCGGCAGCACGCTGCCGTGGGAGGCGAATCCGACCGCTCCCGGCAGGTTGCCGGAATAGATGTCCCGATGGATGGCTTCACCCAGCGTGCGGCCGTCGGCAGCGAGCAGGCCCGGCCTGACCTCCACGGCGTAGCGGCTGTCCGGGTTGACGAAGGGAAAGCTGAGCGTGGTGCCGTCGCTGCCCAGGCTCCAGCTACCACTGACGGCTTCACCGGAAGGACCGTTCACCGAAATCACCTGGTCGAAGCCCTGCGCCGCTGCCAGGCGACTGTCGAACACCAGGTCGAGCTGGCTGCGGCCGTCCTGTACCGAGGCGCTGGCCGAGGTGAGCTGGAAATGCGTGGAGCGGGCTTTTGCTGCGCTCGCCGTGGGCGCCGGCGCCCCCTGCAGCGGGGGCTTGTCGCCCTGCGGATGGCCGCTGCAGGCAACCAGCAGGACGCCCAGCAGCGGTGCCAGCAGGCGGGCGGGCGACAGGACGGAACGACGATGCATGATCGACGGGCGTGACATGAGAACCTCTCCCTGGATACAGCCGAAGTATGGCGTGCGTCGGTGGCGATGCGATGGCACAGCGCGGGCGGCGACCCTGCGGATTCTGTCATGCCGCAGCGGGACGGCCGGCCCTGCACCCGCGGCATTGTCGATTCCGGCCCGCGCCAGGCGTCGTCGACCTAGACGCCAAGCCCGGAGCCCCGCATGTCCCTGCCCCGCCTGTATGCCCATCCGTTCTCGTCGTACTGCCAGAAGGTGCTGGTTGCCCTGTACGAGCTGGACGCACCTTTCGAGTACCGCAACCTCGAATCCCCCGGTGCAATGGACGAGCTCGCCCGGCTATGGCCGATCAGGCGGTTCCCGCTGCTGACCGATCGCGGCCGCACGGTGATCGAGGCAAGCTGCATCATCGAATACCTGCAGCAGCAGCATCCGGACCGCTATCGCCTGATCCCGGATGCAGCCGACGCCGCGCTGGAGGTGCGCCAGATCGACCGCTTCTTCGACAACTACGTGTCTTCCCCGCAACAGAAGATCGTGTTCGACCGGTTGCGCCCGGCCGACCGGCGCGACCCCCACGGCGTCGACGAGGCGCGCGCCATGCTGGACACCAGCTACGCCTGGCTGGAGCGGCACATGGCCGGGCGGACCTGGGTGGCTGGGGACACGTTCAGCCTGGCCGACTGCGGTGCCGCTCCGTTCCTGTTCTATGCCGACTGGACCCATCCGATCCCGGACTCATTTGCCGGCGTGCGTGCCTATCGCACCCGCCTGCTGGCACGGCCGTCGATGATCCGCGCGGTGGAGGAGGCCCGCCCCTACCGCCACTACTTCCCGCTCGGCGCACCGGACCGCGACTGAGCGCATCGCGTCGACCGGCAGCCCGGCCCGTGGCCAAGCAGGCGGCTGCCGAAGCCGCCTGCCGCCATGCATCGGCGCCCGATGAATCGATCAGGGCCTGCCGCCGGCCCGGCTGGCCGGGCCGCTCGCCGCCGGTGCGGTCGGCGGGTTGCCGCGCAGGATGCGGGGCATCGGCGGCGGTGTCCGCCAGCCTCCGTCGGGCACACGCCGCCACATCTGGCGGCGAAGCGCATTGCGGTTGACCAGCACCAGACGATGACCATCCTCGTGCTGCCAGAACCATTGCCCGGGCGGCACCGGCTGAGCCGCTACGTAGAAGAAGCTGGCATCGAACCTGCCGTCTTCCCGCGGCTTCGCCTGCAACCCGAGCTTCACCACGAACTGGCTGGCGACCGGCTTGCCGTGGTCGGATGCCGGGCTGGCGATCATCTCGTCGAGCGTCGCATGCAGCAGCCTGCTGTAGCGCGGGCTCAGTTCCACCGCAGGAGAGACATCGGTTACCTTGCCGTGGGAGTCGACCTGCACCAGCACGGGCAGGACGTGATCGGGAAAACGGTTCAGCGACTGGCTTTCGGCGTGCACGGCCGCACTGCCGAACGCCAGGCACCCGGCCAGGGCGATGGGGAGAGCAACGTTCATGACGACCTCCTCGTTTCCGGGCTGTCAGCTGCAGGTGGATCGGAGCGGACCGAAAACCATCCCTGCACCGCCGGTCGCTCGACTGACCAACTCAGGATAGCACCGGCATTTCCCAGGCAACGGTGCGCGCGGCGACCCCGAACGACGAGGCCAACCTGCGCAGAACGCCACCCTTCCGATTTCGAGCCAGCATCGACATGCCCGATACCGCCACCGTCTACCGCCACCAGCCCGCTGCCCACCGCACCATCCCGGCCGACCCGCCGGTGCGCCACATCGCCATCGTCGGCGGCGGCACCGCCGGCTGGATGACCGCGCTGCTGCTGGCCCACTCGGGCTACGGCCAGCGCCTCGATGTGACCGTGCTGGAGTCGCCCCAGGTCGGGGCGATCGGTGTGGGCGAGGGCTCCACCCCCTGGATGCGCGGTTTCTTCCAGGAGATCGGCATCGAGGAATCGGAATGGATGCCCGCCTGCGATGCCACCTACAAGGCCGGCATCACCTTCGACGGCTGGTCGACGCGGCCAGGCTTCGAGCGCTACTTCCACGCCTTCGCCTCGATGCTCGACAACCTGACGATGACCCAGTTCGTCGACAACGTGCATCGTCGCCTGAACCGCGAAGACGTCCACGCCCACCCGGATCGCTATTTCATCGCCGCCCGACTCGCCCGCGAGTGCAAAGCGCCGCGGCCACGCTACGAATTCCCGTTCGACGTCTGGTACGGCTACCACTTCGACTCGGTGAAGCTCGGCCAGTTCCTGCACCGCAAGGCACTGGAGCGCGGTGTCCGCCACCTGCCCCGCCACGTGCATGCAGTGCAGTGCGATGCGCAGGGCAACATCGCGAGCCTGCAACTGGAGGGCGACGAGCGCTTCGAGGCGGATTTCTTCGTCGACTGCACCGGTTTCAGCGGCCTGCTGATCGAAAAGACCCTGAAGACGCCGTACGCCTCGTACGCCGACGCGCTGTTCAACGACGCCGCCGTGGCGCTGCCCACGCCACTGGACGGACCGATCATGTCGCAGACGGTCTCCACCGCCCTGCGCCACGGCTGGGCCTGGAAGATCCCGCTCACCCGGCGCCACGGCAACGGCTACGTCTACAGCACGGCGCACTGCACGCCCGAGCAGGCCGAAACCGAGCTGCGCAGCCATCTGGGGCTGCTCGATGCCGACGTGCCGGCGCGCCACCTGCGCATGCGTACCGGCCGTGTCGAGCGCCACTGGCATCGCAACTGCCTGGCAGTCGGCCTGGCGCAGGGCTTCATCGAACCGCTGGAGGCCACCGCGTTGATGCTGGTGCAGCGCACGGCCAGCCTGTTCGTGGCGGCGCTGGAAAAAGGCGACCTGGGCGAATCGGCGCAGGCGACGTTCAACACCGCGGTGAACGCGCAATTCGACGGCACCCGCGACTACATCGTGGCGCACTACAAGACCAACACCCGTACCGACACCGACTACTGGCGCGCCAACGCCGCCAACACGCGCCTGTCCGAACCGCTGGTGCGCCTGCTCAGGACCTGGCTGTCCAGCCGACCGATCGCCGGCGCCATCCAGCAGGGCAAGATCGGCCAGGGCTACCCGGTGATGTCCTGGTACAGCCTGCTGGCCGGCATGGGCCTGTTCCCCGACGACGTCGGCTCGCATGCGTCCGGCGATGCGCCCCACAGCCTCACCGCGATCGACAACCTGATCGAGCGTAGCGCACGCAACTTCCCCGACCACCGAGAACTGCTCGGCGCCATCCCACCACAACCGCGGGAGGAATCGCTGCAACTGTATTTCTGGTAAGGCGCCGCAACGGCATCGGCGCCGACGCACCGGTCGATTCCGGTCGATTGCCCGACACCACGGCAGCGCCTAATGTCGGCACCTCAAACCACTGGGGAGAGGCACCATGCGATCGTTGCGCGTTCTCACGCTGTCCGCCGTCATCGCTGCCACGCTGCTGGCCGGCTGCACGCAGGACAAGACACCCACAACCAGCCAGGTTCCGACTCCGGCGCCGGCCGCCACGACACCCGCCAAGCCGGTCGCCCACCGCGACGCCGAGCTGGCCACGGCGGTGAACGGCTTCATCCAGGGCATGGTCGACCACGACCCGGTGTTCGCCGCCAACGCCGGCAGGCACGAATACGACGGCAAGCTCCCCGATTACAGTGCGGACGGGCTGAAGGCGATGGCGACGTGGCTGCACGACCAGCGCAGCACCTTCGCCGCGTTCACCGACGACAGCCTCGACGCCGAGGGCCGCTTCCATCGCGACTACGTGCTGGCGGTGATCGACGGCCAATTGTTCTGGCTGGAGCAGTCCGGCTTCCCCTATTCCAACCCGGCCTTCTATACCGACCATCTCTCGCCGAGCATGTACGTGACCCGGCCCTATGCGCCACTGGCCGACCGCATGGCGGCCTTCGTGCGCTACGAGGAGGCGCTGCCGACCGCGCTGGCGCAGGTGAAAGCGAACCTGAAGCTGCCGTTGCCGGCGAGCTACATCGACCTGGGCGTCAATTCCTTCGGCGGCTACGCGGCGTTCTTCAAGAAGGACGTGCCGGGCATCTTCGCCGAGGTGAAGGACCCGGCCCTGCAGGCGCGCTTCAGGACCGCCAACGCTGCGGCGATCAAGGCCGCGCAGGAGCTGGCCGACTGGCTCAAGGCACAGAAGCCGCACGCCACCCAGGACTTCGCGCTGGGCGCGGACAAGTTCGCCGCCATGCTCAAGGCCACCGAGCGGGTCGACCTGCCGCTGGACCAGCTCAAGGCCGTCGGCGAGTCGGACCTCAAGCGCAACCTCGCCTCGCTCCAGAGCGCCTGCGATCAGTTCGCCCCCGGCAAATCGCTGGCCGCCTGTGTCGCCAAGGAGGCCGCCGACAAGCCCACCGGCGGTGCGGTGGAAGGCGCGCGCAAGCAGCTGGCCGGGCTGCGCCAATTCATCGTCGACAAGAACATCGTGACGATCCCTGGCACCGAGCAGGCCAAGGTGGAGGAGGCCCCACCGTTCAACCGCTGGAACTTCGCCTACATCGAGATCCCCGGCCCGTACGAGAAGAACCTGCCGTCGGTCTACTACATCGCCCCGCCCGATCCGCACTGGAGCAAGGCCGACCAGGCCGCCTACGTGCCGGGCAAGGCGGCATTGCTGTTCGTCTCCTCTCACGAAGTGTGGCCGGGCCACTTCCTGCAGTTCCTGCATGCCAACCGGGCGCAGTGGATGTTCGGCCGGCTGTTCGTCGGCTACGCCTATGCCGAGGGCTGGGCGCACTATGCCGAGGAGATGATGTTCGACCAGGGCGTCGACGGCGCCACGCCGGAAGTGCACATCGGCCAGCTCACCAACGCGCTGTTGCGCGACGTGCGCTACCTCTCGGCGATCGGCCTGCACACCGGCGGCATGACCATGGCCGAGTCGGAGAAGATGTTCCGCGAGCAGGCCTTCCAGGACCCGGGCAGCGCCCGCCAGCAGGCCGCGCGTGGCACCTACGACCCGGCCTACCTCAACTACACGCTGGGCAAGCTGATGATCATGCAGCTGCGCCAGGACTGGATGGCCAAACACCCGGGACCGGACGCGCTGAAGGCCTTCCACGACCAGTTCCTCAGCTACGGCGGGCCGCCGATCCCGCTGGTGCGCCAGCAGATGCTCGGCGGCCTGGCGGAAGCGAAGCTGTGGACCAAAGCCGAGGCCACCACCGCGCCGTAAGCCTTGCCCATCCACGCCCCGCCGGTCGGCGGGGCGTGCGGCGATGGCGTCGCCGCCCTGCCCCGGAGCCCGCCGGTTCCGCGCCTCCACCCCTGTTAGCAATCGCCGCCGCCGGCTGCCGCGCAATTCCCCCGTTCCGGCGGTAGGCTCGAGCCGTCGAGCACCAACAGGGGGTACGCGACATGATCGAGGCATTCCACCGCGGCACGCCGGCGCAGGTCTGGCAGGAACTGGTGCAGCAGGCAGCGCGGCACGCCGGGCACCCGCTGGACGAGACCCACGAGAGCCACCTGGTCTTTGTCCTGCTGCGCTTCCAGCGCGACGCGCAACTGCTCAGCCACACCCACGGTCTGGATTGGCTCGACGCGCTCGAGCAGGTCGGCAGCGCGCGCACCGAGGCCCTGCGCGACGTCGGCGACCGCTGCCTGCTGGTCGCCGGGCTGTTCCCGCAGTTGGCCGAGCGCCGCCGGGTGAGCGTGGGCTACTACGTCGACATCGGCCGCGCCGCCTACCAGGGCGTAGCCGACGCCAGCCGACGCGCCTACGCCGCGCTGTACGAGCAGCTCGCCGCCAGCTATCGCGAGCTCGTGCACACGCTGTCGGCGATGCGCCGCCTCGACGTGCCGGCCGTGCTGCACTAGGCCAGCGCGAGGCGCCGGCCCCGCAGGGGAATCAGGCGGCCGCCGCCTGCAGCCGGTGCGCGCGCCACTGCGAGGCCATTGCCACCACGGCCAGCGCGCCGCCGAACAGGCTGACACCCGGCCAGCCAGCCCGCTGCCAGGCCAGGCTCGCGCCAACCGAGCCGAACGAGCCGCCGAGGAACATGGTGGTCATGAACACCGTGTTGAGCCGGCTCTTGTATTCCGGATGCAGGCCGTAGATCAGGTGCTGGTGCGACACCAGCGCCACCTGCACGCCGAAATCCAGCAACACTACGCCCACCACCATGCCGGCGATCGACTCCCACACGCCGAACACGCCCCACGCCAGCACCGCCACCGCGGTACCCAGCGCAATCACTACGTAGGGACCGCGGCGATCGGCCATGCGCCCGGCCAGTGGCGCCATCGCCACACCGACCGCACCGATCACGCCGAACAGGCCGGCCACGTCCGGGCCCAGGTGAAACGCCGGCTGCTGCAGGCGCAGCGCAAGGATGGTCCAGAACGCGGTGAAGCAAGCGAACAACATCGCCTGGGTGAAGCCGGCCCGGCGCAGCACCGGCTCGGCACGCCACAGCTGGCCCAGCGACCCCAGCAGCGCGCCATAGCGCATCGACCCGGCCGGTCGATGCACCGGCAGGCACTGCCGCATCAGCAGCGCGCTGGCCAACGCGATCGGTACCGCCACCCAGAACATCGCCCGCCAGCCGAAGTGCTCCGCTACGAAACCGGCCAGCGTGCGACTGAACACGATGCCGGTGAGCAGGCCGCTCATGACCGCGCCGATCGCCGCGCCGCGTCGCGATGGCTCGGCGAGGATCGCCACGAACGGCACGATCTGCTGGGCGACGGTCGATGCAGCGCCCAATGCCAGCGAGGCAGCCAGCAGACTCTAGGCACCGCCGGAAAGCGCCGCGCCCGCCGAAGCGAGGGCCACCGCGACGAACTGCACGACGATCAGCCGCCGTCGCTCGAACAGGTCGCCCAGCGGCAGCAGCAGGAGCAGCCCCAGCGCATAGCCGACCTGCGTCAGCGTCGCCACCAGACCGGCCACGCCCGCCTGCGGAAAGCGCGCGGCGATCATCCCGAGCATCGGCTGGTTGTAGTAGATGTTGGCCACCGCGGTGCCGCAGGCCAGGGCCATCGCGAACAGTGTGCCACGGGTGAGCGGGTGGGCCACTGCGGGCGTCCGGTCGGTCGTCATGCGGGAATCCGTCTGTCGTGCATCTATACAAAGAATCCGGGTCCGCCAGGAACGGACCGGGGCGGGGCGGGAAAACGGAGCAGGTGGTCGCTGCGACGGCGAATCTCAAGTCGCGACACGCGCCGCTGCACAAGGGCTCCCATCGGTCGCCAGGCGGTCGAGAAATGCCGGCGGCAGCGCCACCGTGCCCACCCAGCCGCGTCGCGTGCCGGTCAGCACCCGCAGCATCTGCCCGCGCCCTCCGGGCAGGCGCGACAGCGGATGGAACAGTGCATCGCGCAAGGCCGGACCGACGCGACGGTCGGATTGGAACAGCGGCGTGAGCCAGCGGCTCCAGAAGTGGTAGACGCCCAGGTGCGACCGGCTACCTGCCTGGTACGCGGCCAGCGCGTCCGGCAGCCTGCCGGAGACCCGCAGCGCATCGCGCAGGGCCAGCGCATCCAGCAGCGCCATGTTGACCCCCTGCCCAAGTTGCGGGCTCATCGCATGGGCGGCATCTCCCAGCAGCACGGCGCGCCCCCGGTACCAGCTGCGGTGCACCGCATCGCGATAACGGGCCGGTGAAAGCCCCTGCGGCACGACCGTCGCCGCCAGGCGCGCGGCGGCTTCGGGCCAAACCGCCCTCAGCGCGTCCCGCCACTGCAACGGCGTCTCGTCACCGCCTTCCAGTACGGCAGACGGCAGGCTCCAGAAAAAGCTCATCTTCGGCACCGGGTCATCCGGTCGCGTACCCACCGGCAGCATGCCTGCCATGCGCCGCGCCGCCACGTAACGCTGGCGCAACTCGCCGGACCATGGCCACTGGGCACGATCCACCAGGCACCATTGCGCACCCCACGGATAGGGGCGATCCAGCACCGCCGGAGCGACCTGACCGCGCAAGGAAGATGCCGAGCCGTCGGCCACCACGACCAGATCGAAACCTGCATGGACCCGCCCATCGGCATCGACCAGCCGACCCGCATCCGCATCGACCTCGACGATGGCGCAACCTGCGTGCAGGCTGCGCCCGGATTGCCACGCCGCATCGAACAGTTGGAACAACGCCCCGCGCTGCAGGCCGAGGCCGAACAACCGTGCATCCAGCTCCGCGTAACGCATGTCCATCACCGGTCGCCCGGTCGCGGTCTCGCCGAACAGCCGGCCGATCCGCACGCCATGCGCCAGCGCGGCATCGAGCAGGTCCAGCTCCCACAGCACGCGCAGCCCCACCGGCTGCAGCAGGAAGCCCGCACCGACCGGCCCCGGTTGCGCCACCCGCTCGAACACCTCCACCTCATGGCCATCGCGCGAAAGCAGCAATGCAGTGGCTTGCCCGCCGCTGCCGTAACCGACCACCGCCACCCGCAAGCGTTTCGTCATCCCTTTCCCTGCGCGTCCATCCACGACCCGGTCGAGCGTAGCGCCACTTGCTCGAAAACCTTCGTGCTACCGGTTAGGGTGGTCCGACGCAATGGCTACCTCCCAACAGAACACCGCGGCAGGCAGCGTCCCTACCAAGGACGGCATATCCCATGATCCTGCTGACTCCGATCACCGAAACGCATCTGCCGGAGGTACAGCGATTCGCCGCCGATCCGGCCATCGGTGCAAGCAGCTACGTTCCCTCGCCCTACCCTGACGACGGCGCCGCCACGTGGCATGCCGCCCTGGCCGGCCGCGTAGCCAAAGGTAGCACGGTGGTATTCGCCATCATCGAAGACGACGCCTTTCGCGGGGTCGCCGGCCTCAACGACATCGACCGCGCAGTCGGGCGGGCGCATCTCGACTACTGGGTCGCCGTGCCGTATCAGCGCCGCGGCATCGCCTCGGCCGCCATCGCACTGGCACAGCAGTTCGCCAGCGATCAACTCGGACTCAAAGCCCTGCTGAGCACGTGCCTGGCCAGCAACTCCGCCTCGCTGCGCGCATTGGAGCGCAACGGATTCGTGGTCTACCAGCGGGCGCCGGCTCCGGCGGGCAAGTTCGTCGGACAGGAACTGGTTCGGCTGCATCGCCGCCTGTAGCTGAGCCCGCGTCCCGGAGGAGGCGTCGCCGGTTCGCGCGACGCGTCAGGGCCGGGCGTGGCGCCGTCGCAACACGCGCAACCGCTCGAAGCGCGACTCGGTGCCCGCACGCAGCCGCGCCAGATTGGCGCGGTGGGTATAGACCACCAGTACGGCAACGACGACCGCGAAGCCCAGCCGGATCGCATCTGGCCAGGCCAGCAGTGCCACCAGCGGCAGGCTGAGCGCCGCCAGCATGGTGGACAGCCCGACATAGCCCGTGGACAGCAGGCACAGCAGCCATACGGCGAGGATCACTGGCAGCGCGCCAGGCCACGCCACGGCCAGCGCACCGACCAGGGTCGCGGCCCCCTTGCCGCCGCGGAAACCGTGGAACAACGGCCAGACGTGGCCGGCGACAGCGGCCAATGCCGCGAGGTATTCGGCCCAGACGCGGGTCGAATCGGGCATCCAGTGCGCCGCCAGCCAGGTGGCCAGCGCGCCCTTGCCGATGTCGATCAGCACCGTGCCGAGCGCGAACCGCCAGCCCTGCGTGCGCAGCGCGTTCGTCCCACCGGCGTTGCCGCTGCCCAGGGTGCGGATGTCCACGCCGCGCAACCGGCCCAGCAACAGGCTGCCGGAGAGCGAGCCGAGCAGGTAGGCCAGCACCAGCAGGGACAGCGTGAGTGCCCATGACACCGCAGGCACGGTAGACGCCACGGCTCAGCCCTCCACCGGCTGCACGCTGACCACCAGCGTGCCCGGCCCGGCATGTGCACCGATCGCCGGCCCCGTCTCGACCAGCCACGACTCCTCGCACGGCAACCGGGCGCGCAGCGCCGCGAGCAGCGCGACGCCCTCGCCGGCCGCATCGCAGTGGCCGACGATCACCCGCCAGCGCGCACGCCCGGACAGCCGTCGCGCGATGTAGCCCGCGACGCGCTCGATCAGGCGACCACGGCCGAACAACCCGCCGACCACGCCGAGCCTGCCGCTCGGCTTGACCCGCGCGATCGGCACCAGCCCAAGCAGCTCCACCACGGTCTTGCTCCACGCCGGCAGGCGTCCGCCGCGCACCGGCATGGTCAGGTCGCGGGTCATCGCCCAGGTCAGCGTGCGCGGCCGCAGCGCGTCGAGCTTCGCCACGATCGCCGATGCATCTGCGCCGTCGCGTGCCGCCTCGGCGGCGGCGATGGCGAGCAACGCCTGCCCGCCAGCGGCATTCGCGCTGTCGACGATGAAGGTGCGTGCTGGGTCGCCGCGCTGCGCGGCAGTCTCGGCCGACTGGATCGTGCCCGACACCGCGCGCGCCACGCCGACGTACACCACCGCCGGATGATGGGCGATCAGGAACTCGAACTGCCGGCGGAAATCGCCTGGCGCAGGCTGGCTGGTCCGCGGCAGCACGGCACTCTCGCGCAGGCGCGCGTAGAACTGCGCCGGCGTCATGCCGACCTTGTCCAGGTAATCCTGCTCGCCGAAATTGAGCCGCAGCGGTACCACGTGAAGGTGCAGTACCTCGGCCAGGCCCGCAGGCAGGTCGGCCGAACTGTCGGTGACGATGGCAACCGCTCCGGTGCGCTGCGCCGAGCGCGCCTGCGCATGCATATCGTCCGCCTTGGTCGACTCGACCCGGCCGAAGCGGGCAGCCGTTTCGAACAGGGCCTGCGGCGAGGCGACGTGCGCATGCAGGCGCATCCTGCTGACCGACCCGGCGACCACGATGCACGAGGCACCCAGCGCCTGCACCGCCTCGCGCACGGCGGCGGGGTGCAGGTCGCTGCCGGTGACCAGGCACTCGCTGCACCAGCGGTGCGCCGGGTCGGCGTCGGCCAGTTCGTCGTCGCCGTGGGCCAGCAGCGGATCGAGTTCGGGCACAGCCACGGCGAGCGGCGCCACTTCGCCCCCCAGCACGGCGCCGATGCCCTCCAGCAGATGGACGAAGCCCTGCGCACCGGCGTCCACCACGCCGGCCTTCTGCAGCACCGGCAACTGCTCGGGTGTGTGCGCCAGCGCCCGGCGCGTGCGCTCGAGCGCCACACCGAACCAGGTGCGCAGATCGTGCACGTCGCCACGCGTGTCCAGGGACTCGGCAAATGCGGCGATCACGCTGAGCATGGTGCCCTCGCGCGGTTCGGCCACGGCCTCGCGCGCTGCGCGCGCACCGGCCTGCACCGCCTGCGCCAGCCTGGCCGGGGCTACTGCCATGCGATCGCCAAGGTCGCCGGCCACGCCGGTGAGGAACTGCGCCAGGATCGCCCCGGAGTTGCCGCGGCCGCCGTCCACCGCATCTTCACCGACCCGGCGCAGCAGTTCGCCGACACCGGCGGCGCGCCGGCTGAGCGCCCCGCTCAGCACGCTGCCCATGGTGAAGGCCAGGTTGTTGCCGGTGTCGCCGTCGGCCATCGGAAACACGTTGATGCGGTTCAGCCCGTCGCGACCGGCGATCACCCGGTGCGCGCCGGCGATCAGGGCCCGACGCAGGCCGGGACTGCGGATCGCCCGTGCGGCGCGCGGCAAGGTGGCGGTGGTCATGCGGCAGGCGAGGTCCGTCGACGGTGCGATCGAGCGAGCGTACGACGAGGTATGGAGCGTACGCATGCTGCATCGCACGCGGCGCCTGGCGCTGCCCCGCCGTGGAGTACCATGCCGCCCCTTCCCATGCTGCCCTCGCTGCACCTCTGGAACCCCCTCCTTGACGCACTACACCGGCCCCTTGCTGACCCGCGACACCGGCACGGCCCTGCTCGACGCAGCCGGACGCGGCGACGCCACGTGGCAGGGCTCGCTGGATCTCGGCCGCTCGACCGGCGAGGTGCTGCTCGATGCCGAAGGCTGGCAGTGGCGCGGCCGGCGCTACCGCTATCCCGGCAAGCTCAGGGATCGCACGATCTACTGGTGGGACGGCGAGGAGTTCGTGCCGGTCTCGCGCTTCTCCGGTGCACTGATCAAACTGGTGCCGACCGAGTGGGACGTACCGACCTTCGAGATCGACGGCATCAAGATGCTGCCCTCGGCAAAGGAGTCGCCGATGGACGACGCGCGCCGCAAGGTGGCCCTGGTCGAACCGCGCGGCAAGGTCGTACTCGACACCTGCGGCGGTCTCGGCTACTTCGCCGCCTGCTGCCTGGAGGCAGGCGTGGCGCGCATGCAGTCGTTCGAGAAAAGTGCCGACGTGCTGTGGCTGCGCACGATCAACCCGTGGTCGCCCGATCCGCAAGCGCCGGCCAGCGGCGGACGCCTGACGCTCACCCATGCCGACGTGACCGAAGCGATCACCGGCATCGCCGACGGCGCGATCGACGCCCTGCTGCACGACCCGCCGCGCTTCGGCATCGCCGGCGAGCTGTACGCGCAGACCTTCTACGAGCAGTTCGCCCGCGTGCTCCGGCGCGGTGGTCGGCTGTTCCACTACACCGGCAGCCCGAACAAGCTGACCAGCGGACGCGACGTACCGCGCGAGGTGGCACGCCGGCTGGAACGGTCCGGCTTCAGGGCGGAGCTGGCGCTGGACGGCGTCTTCGCGACGCGGCGCTGAAGCGCTCAGCCTGCCTTCGTGGCGGGCGGCATGCCCAGGTCCTTGCGCAGTTCGTCGCGCACCGACGACAGCTCCCCCTGGGTCGCGCCGATGGTGGTGGTCATCTGCCGCAGCTCGTAGAGGAAATCCCTCGGCACGACCGGGTTGCCCAGTTGCAGGTCGCTGAGGAAGTCGACCAAGCGCGGCCCATTGAACAGCAGCACGGCGTCGTGCTGGATCCACGAGGTCAGCTCGCGATCGGCCGAGTAGGCCGCCGAATAGCGCTGCAGCTCCGGCGCCTCGATCCAGCCGGCGGACTGGTTGGCCACCGCCACGTCCCAGGCGTCGGTCGCCTGCGACGGAAAATTGAGGTTGAGCGCGAACAGCTCGCGGTGTTCACGGATATCCGCATTGATCTGCGCATCGGTCTTGCCGGCTGCGATGTCGGCACGCACCTGCTGCTCGAGCTGGTGCAGCCTGGCCAGGTTCGTGCGGTTCCTGGCCAGCGATTTCTCGATGCTGTCGAGGTTGTCGTGCAGCTCTCGGCTCATCCGCTCCACCGCAACGCGCGCCGACTCGGCGTGGTGCAGGTGTTCGATCCACGCCTCCAGTCCCAGCGCGGTGAGGATCGACAACACGATCATCAGGTAGTGCTTGGCGAAGTCCTTCAACGACTCCAGGCGGACTTTGGGCAGTTCCAGGTGCATCGTGCAGCTCCTCGCGCGGACGCGGCAGGGTACCTGATCGCCCGGTCGATCCGCCGCATCGAGCGATCTGCCCGGCGGTCGCGCCATCCGCCCGGCACGCATTCAGGAACGCCATCCACGGCCCTTACTCATGCGTTGCGCGTCCTTTCGCCCCCCGAAGCGGCCGCGCCGCCCGGGCTTCAACGCCACCACCGATCGCCGTTGCGCCCGTGGCCATGCCGTGGCGCTGCCGGCCACGGGCGCATCGAGACCGCCGATGGCCGCCCCCCGGCAACTGCCGGGCGAACCCGATGAGCGAAACTCCCGGCCGTTTTCGCACTCCTTGGCGAACGGAACGCGATCGGCCGCCACTGTCTGGCGGCCTGCGCAGCATCGAAGGGAGTCATGCCATGCCGAAATCCAGCCGCGTCAAGTCCGGAAGCCCGCTCAAGGGAAGCGTGCAGAAGCAGAAGGCCAAGCGCACCAGGAAGAAGTTCCGGGTCGTCGTCGGTACCGGCGGGCTGGTGACGATCGAGGGGCGCCCCGGCTTCAACAAGCGCGCCACGGCACTGATCGGCAAGGCGCAGCAGGGGCAGGACCTGGACCGACGCCACCTGGTGCACTACGACGAGGAGATCAAGCCGTTCGGCGAACTGGTGCTGCAGCGGGTCGTCGCAAAACACGGCCAGGCCGCCGCGCAGAAGGTCAAGGAGGCGCTCCAATCCAGGGGCTGCAGCCGGTTGCCGTCGAGCGAGGCGGCCTTGTTCAACCGGCTCATCAACGAAGTCAACAGCTCGGTCGTCAACCTCGTCCCCGACGATGCCTCGATCAACAAGGCGATCGAGATCGTCCGGGCCAAGCTGCGCAAGCTGCGACTGGACTGGTCGACCGATCCGGAGGTCGTCCAGGTTTTCAGCAGCATGAACTCGCAGAACTACGCGCAATGCCTGGGCAAGCTCAAGCTGAACGCCAAGCTGACGCTGATCCTCACCGGCGCCGGCACCGACATTACCCGCGCCATCCAGGCGATCAACCAGGACATGATCGAAATGATCGACGGCGCCGGCGACATCCATGCGCTGTACACGCTGATCGGCGACCTGGTCAACAGCGTCACCTTCGACATCTCGGCCAAGGCCGGCCGCGAGAAGATCGAGTTCACCAACGCATGGCGTCGCAAGCGCGAAGCACTGGAACTGGCCGCGCACAGCGGTGCCGACAACGCCGACGCGCTGCTGGCGCACCTGGCCAGCCTGATCCATCCCTATTGATGGAAACGCCGAAACATCCATCGCAGGCAAACCCGCGTATAACGGGCGTCTGTCCGTCCCAAGGAGCCCGACCATGAAGCCCCTGTTCCAGCTCGCCGCTCTCGCGCTCGTCGGCGCGGCCACCCTCGGCACCCCGGCCCACGCCGCCCTGAAGGAGGGCACGCAGGCCCCCGATTTCACCCTGCCCGCCTATCTCGCCGGCCAGCCTTTCACCTTCAAGCTGGCCGACGCGCTGAAGAAGGGCCCGGTGGTGGTGTACTTCTTCCCGGCGGCACACACGGCCGGCTGCAATCTCGAGGCCCACCTGTTCTCGCAGGCGATCGACCAGTTCAAAGCGCTGCACGCCACGGTGATCGGCGTGACCGCCGGCAACACCGACCAGCTGGCGGCGTTCTCGAAGGAAACCGAGCACTGCAGCGGCAAGTTCCCGGTGGCCGCCGACGAAGGCGCGAAGGTGGCCAAGCAGTACGACGCGACGCTTATGATGCGGCCGGGCTGGTCCGACCGCACCTCGTACGTGATCGATCCCAGCGGCAAGATCACCTACGTGTACTCCGCGCTCAACCCGAACAAGCACGTGGAAAACACCCTGGGCGCGGTGAAGGCGCTGGAACACAAGTAAACGGTTTCGTCCACCGGAACGCCCGGCCACCGTGTCGGGCGTCTCCCCTTTTCCATGCCATTCGCCGTAACATCGGGCGGATGACATCTTCCGTGAACCCTGTCACACCCACACTACCGCGCGGCAGCATTGCCTGCGTGGGTATCGGCATGACCCTGGGGTCACACCTCACACCCTTGGCGCGTAGCCACATCCAGCAGGCCGACGTGGTGTTCGTCGCGGTGTCCGACAATGTCGTGGAGATGTGGCTGGAGCGCATGCACCCGGATGTGCGCAGCCTGCAGCCCTACTACGGCGAGGGCAAGCCGCGCATCGACACCTATCGCGAGTGGGTCGAAGTGATGATGGCCGAGGTGCGCAGCGGAAAGCGGGTGTGCGCAGTTTTCTATGGGCATCCGGGAATCTTCGCCTGGTCGCCGCACAAGGTCATCGAAGTGGCACGGGCCGAGGGGTTCGCTGCGCTCATGGAGCCAGGAATCTCTGCCGAGGACTGCCTTTATGCCGACCTGGGCATCGACCCGGGAAAATTCGGCTGCCAGCATGTGGACGCCAGCCAATTGCTGTTCTACGAAAAGGCCATCGATGCGACAGGTTATCTGGTGCTCTGGCAGGTCGGTGTGGCCGGCAACCGCTCGATAGCCGCGCCCGGCCAGAGCACTGCATACCTTGAGCTGCTGGTCGAGCTCCTGGGCGAGCAATACCCACTGGACCACGAACTCACCGTCTACCGCGGTGCGACACTCCCGATCGAGTCGCCACGTATCCGGCACCTGAAGCTGTGCGACCTCCCGCGAGCCTGCATCTCAGCCGAAGAGACCGTAGTCTTGCCGCCAGCCTCGCCTTTGCGCCGAAACACTCGGTTTGCGGCACGCCTGGCGCAACTGGACAAGGAAGCGGCACTGCGGTCACGAGGCGAAAATTCCACTGCGACTGCTTAGCCGAATGCCTTCAGGGCGACCGGTTGCACCATGAGTTCAAACATATGAGCCAAACGAGATATTGTTCCGCAACAAGCAGCCTGCTGGACGAGTAAGGTCTTGGCACAGGGGGGAAACATGCAAGACACGATTGATATGCTGGAAGCCATCGGACAGGACGCCGGCTTGCGCTACGCGCATAGCGAAGAACTCGCCGAGTCGTCGGCCTTGGCCGAGTCGTCCGAAGCGCTCCGGACCGCTATCCGGGAGGGAAACAGCTTGGCGCTCTGCGAGGAATTGGGCACTCGCGCCATGCAATCCGCGCAAGGCACGATGAGTCCCAGCCGCGAGGATGAGCCTGAAGAGGAAGAAGGCGACGAGCCCAATCCGAAGGGGCCCACCGTACCGGACAGCATCTAGCACCAGGCAAGGGCCGGCATGCTCGCGCAAGGAAGGCAGAGGTATGCAGCCAGGGTCGCCCTTGCGACCCTGTTAGGTATTGTCGTCCCCGCTGCCAGTCGGGCGGTAAACACGATTTCCGATCCAACCGCATTCCTCAAACAGACTGAGGACCTGCGTACCACCGATCATCCGGAGTTTCAGAAACGGCTGGAGTTGATTCATCGCGAAGCTCCATCGCTGTCGGGAGAGGATCGCTGGCACCTGCGCTATCTCGACGCATGGGAGGCGATGTTCGAGGGTGACAATGCCAAATCCGAGAAGATGTTCCAGGACATCATCGACCATGCCGGCGACCCTGGACTCGTGGCAAAGGCCTCTGCGCTCCTGATCAGCAATTACAGCTTTACCCGGCAGTACGAGAAGGCCTTCGTGTTGGCCAACCGCCTGACCTCGGAATTGCCTGGCATCACCGATGTGTCCGTTCGCCTGCAGGTGCTTACCAACCTGTCACAGACGTTCAATATCGGCGGGCAGCCGGATCTGGCGCTCAAATACGCCCAGATGATGGCCGAGTCGACCCCACCCGGGATGAGCCTTTGCTACCCGATGATCAACCGGGTATTCGCTCTCTCGACAGCCCATGAGATTCGATCGGACAGCGCAGACTACAAGCAGGCCATCGATGCGTGTATGTCATCAGGGCAACCGATTCCCGCCAATTCAGTGTGGCTCGACCAGAGCGATCACATGCTGCAGGAAGGCAAGCCCGCTGCGGCCCTGGCCGTGCTCGACCACATTCGGATGAGCCTGCAGCGCAACCAGTTCAAGCCACACCTGTTGTCGGCCGAAGTTCAGCGTGCCCGAGCCTACGAAATGCTCGGACAGGACGAGAACGCCAAGAAAGCGGCCCTGGCCGCGATCAACATGCAGCAGGACGAGCAGGCGAACGAATGGCTTCGTGATGCCTATCTGGTCCTGTATCACCTGGCCAAGAAGAAAGGTGATGACACCCCGGCGCTGCGCTACTACGAGCGCTACGTCACACAGAGCCAGGGCTATCTCAATGACGTCAGTGCACGAACGATTGCGTTCCAGCTCGCCAAGCAACAGACGCTGACCAAAAAGCTGGAAACCGAGGAGCTGAGCAAGCAGAACAGCATCCTCAAGCTGCAGCAGGAACTGGATGCCAAGGCGGTAGAGACCAGCCGGCTGTACATCGTGCTGCTGCTGATCGGCCTGACCGGCATCGTGCTGTGGCTGTTGCGCCTCAAGCACTCCCAGTTGCGCTTCAAGCGCATGGCCACCCGCGACGGTCTGACAGGCATCCTCAACCACCAGCACTTCATCCACGAGTCCGAGCGCCAGCTCCGCCACCTGGAGCGCAAGGCGGTCCATGCCAGCCTGCTGTGGATGGATCTGGACCACTTCAAGCAGATCAACGACACCCACGGGCATGCGGCCGGAGACGCCGTGCTACGCCACATCGTGGCGGTCTGCCACAAGCACCTGCGGCCGGGCGATCTGTTCGGCCGCCTGGGCGGCGAGGAGTTCGGCCTCCTGCTGCTGGAATGCGAACGCGACCATGCGATCGCCATCGCCGACCGCATCCGGCAGGCGATCGAGGGCGACCCGCTGGAGCACGAGGGCATGATGCTCAAGGTGTCCGCCAGCGTGGGCGTCGCTTCCACCAGCAATGCGGGACATGCCCTGCAGCGCCTGTGTCGTCGCGCCGATGCGGCGCTCTATCGGGCCAAGCGCGACGGCCGCAACCGGGTGGTCGCGGATGCCGGGGAAGGCACCTCTGTCTTCGCATGACGGCCATCGCGACGCGATCCGCGGACGCAGGATCTGCGCCACCGCCTGGCCGTGGTTCAATTATTGCGCCCGGCTGCCGTCATCATGGGCAACGACAGCCATCCCGGCCGTCGTCGAGGTCGAGGATAGGGTGTCGTTGAGCAGCTACCGCCCATTGCCGCCGTCCCAGCCGCTGCGCGAGCGGCGAGCGGCAGCGGCGCCGTGCAGGATGCACACGCCAGCCGGACGGGACATGCGCACCTCCGATCCCTCGTGGAACTGAGTACGACCGCCATGGTTCCGCGCCGCCTGCTCCGACTGACCGCCGCCCTGCTCGCCATGGCCCTGTCGTTGTGGGCGGCATGGGCCGCCGCCGCGATCGTGGACGTCGGCCACTTCCTCGACCGGACCGAGAGCCTGCGGCTGAGCGATCATCCGCGTTTCGTGCAGTTGCTCGCGCAGATCCATCGGGAAGCTCCGGCAATGAGTCCGTCGCAGCAGTGGCGGCTACGCTATCTGGACGGCTGGGAATCGGCCTTCGAGGGCGATTACCCGAACGCCGAGAAACGCCTGAAGGACGTGGTCGATCATTCCGGCGACATCAACCTGGCAGCCAAGGCCGGGGCGTTGCTGTTGAGCGTCCAGGTCCTCAACCAAAAATACGAAGAGGCCTATCGGGGTGCAGCGGCGATGGTTGCCGAGCTGCCCCGCGTCACCAGTCCCGACGCGCGCCAGTACGTGCTGCACAACCTCTCCCAGGTGCTCGACTTTGCCGGCCAGCCAGACCTGGCGCTGAAGTACGCGCGGATGATGCGTGCCCCGCTGCCCGCCGGTGACTCGCCGTGCGACAGCCTGGCGCTGGAGATCGCCGCGCTGGAGAGCCTGGGAAGACTCGACTCGTCGAGCGCGGAATTGCGGCAAACGATTCAGGCGTGTGTCAGTGCCGGGCAGACGGTGATTGCGGACACGGCGAGATTGATCCAGGTCGATCGCTATCTCGCCGAACACCGGCCGCGGGACGCACTCGATCTGGTCGAGCGCATTGCCCCCGATATCCGCAGAACAGGCTATTACGCGCATATCCTGGCGATGCGGCTTCAGCGGGCCCAGGCCTATCTGGCCCTCGGGAACGATTCCGCGGCCGAGGAGGCAGCAAAGGCAGTCGTCGCGATGAGTACCACCGACGACAAGAGCATCCACCTCGCCGACGCCTACCACGTGCTCTACGAGGTCGAGAAAAAGCGCGACCACGGCATGGCCGCGCTGGACTACTACGAGCGCTACGTCCTGCAGAACACCGGCTATCTCCACGGTGTATCGGCACGCGCTCTGGCCTACCAGCGAGTCCAGCAGAACCTGCTTGCGCAGAAGATGCAGAACCAGGCGCTGGAGCGGCAGAACCAGGTCCTGCGCCTGCAGCAGGCGCTCACCGAACAGACCGCCCGGACCACCCGGCTTTACGCACTGTTGCTGCTGGCGGTGCTGGTCTCGCTCACGCTCTGGCTGGTGCGGGTGAAGCGGCTGCAGGTGCGCTTCCGCGAAATGGCCCGTCGCGACGGACTCACCGGCATCCTCAACCACCAGCACTTCATGCACGAGGCCGAGGCGCTGGTGGCCGAACAGGCGAAGAAGCCCGGCAACGTGGTGCTCGCCCTGATCGACCTGGATCATTTCAAGCACATCAACGATACGCATGGTCATGTCACCGGCGACCAGGCGCTGCGCCACATCGTGTCGGTGGTGCAGTCGTGGCTGCGCCCGGGCGACCTGTTCGGCCGCCTGGGCGGCGAGGAGTTCGGTTTGTTGCTGACCGGCTGCGAGGACGACGAGTGCATTGCGGTGGCCGAGCACATCCGCGAGGCCGTGGCCACGTCCCCGCTGCGCCTGGACGGTGAGCCGATCGTGGTGACGGCGAGCATCGGCATGGCGTTCGCCGGGCAAGTGGGCTTCAACCTGTCCCGACTGTTCCACCATGCCGACGCCACGCTCTACGCCGCCAAGCGGGCCGGGCGCAACCGTGTGATGACCGAACTGACCGACGACGACCTGCTCGGCCGCTCGGTGCGCGATCCCCGCCCGGCCTGAGCTCGCCCCGCACCGCCTACAGGTGTCGCCGCACCGTCCCCGGCATCGCTTGCGCCACCATCGTCTGGTCTGCAGCTACTGCGTGGTTGCGGCCGCGCCGCTTGGCGACGTACAGCGCCGCATCCGCCCGCGCGAACAGCTCGTCGATCCCGTAGCCAAGATCCGGGTCGGCCTGGGCCACGCCCAGGCTGAGTGTCAATCCGGGAACCGGCGGTTCGGCCGCAGGCGCCCGCGCGGCGACCGCCACCCGCAGGGTGTCGGCCAGCGCCAGCGCCCGCGTAGCGTCGTGCCCCGGGCAGGCGATCATGAATTCGTCGCCGCCGAAGCGGCCGAACAGGTCGTCGCTGACCAGGTGCTCGCGCACCACGCCGACCACCAGCGCCAGCGCCGCATCGCCCACCAGGTGGCCATGGCGATCGTTGATCTGCTTGAAGTGGTCCAGGTCGAACACGATCAGGCTGAGCGGCTGACCGTACTTGGACAGGTGGTCGATGCGGTCGCGCAGTTCGGCGCCGAACGCCTGCCGGTTGAGTGTGCCGGTGAGCGGATCGTGCATGGACAGGTGCTGCAGCTTCTCCGACTTGCGCTGCAGGTGGCTGTGGGCCGACTTCAGCACGCGCTGCTGGCGCGCCAGCCGCTCGGTCTCCGCCTGCAGCCGGTGACCGTGCCGCCACGCCGTCCACCAGGCCAGCGCGAGGCCGGCCAGCAGTACCAGCCATGGCCAGGTGGGCCCATGCCCGGGTGCCGGATCGACGTCGGCAGCCACCGGCGTATCCGTATCGGTTCGGACGATCGCAGGCTCGGCGTCGGATACCGGCGCCGGCATGGCGGTCGGTGCCGGTGCGACGGCCGCGACCGTGGTGGTGGCGGCTCCGCCGGCATCCGCGGCGGCCACCGGGGCGGGCGCGGGCGCCGCGACCAGGGGAACCGCTGCCGGCAAGGTCGCGGACGATGGCATCGCCTGCGGACGCGGCGGCGGGAGTCCGCGCGGCGGCGGACGCGCACCGGGCGGAGGTGGAGGCGGTGGGCGCATGCCGGGTGGGGGCGGCACGCCCCGCGGGGGCTGGAATCGCCCCGGCTCCCCCTGCTGCCCGTGAACAGGTGCCATGCCGGCGGCCGCCCATACGGCGACCGCCAGCAAACGAGCCACTCGGTGCATCCCCGGTCTCCCCGATCGATCACCGCACTTTACCGGGAGCCACCGGGTGCCGTCATGGCGGCACCCGCAACGATTCACCGGGCTGGCGGCGCCGTCGACAGCGCCCGGTCGATGGCCCTGATGGCCAACGGTGCCATGATCGCGTAGCCGGCAGCCGTGGGATGCACCCCATCGACGGCGAGCCGGCGATCCAGACCACCCTGGCCGTTGGCAAGGGCGTCGTAGTAGTCCAGATAGATCGCGTCCTGCGCAGCCGCGTAGGTTTTCAGCCATCCATTGAGCGCGCGAATCCGTCCCGCCGGCTGCAACCCGGGGTGCCAGGGGTAATCCGTGGTCGGCAGCACCGAGGCAAGGATCACGCGGATGCCGTTGGCCCGGGCCAGCTCGGTCATCGAGCGAAAGTTGTCCTCGATCATCGGCAAACTGGCCAGCCCGGTATTGCCGGCGATGTCGTTGGTGCCGGCCAGGATCACCACCGCGGCCGGGTGCAGGTCGATCACGTCCTGGCGGAAGCGCACCACCATCTGCGCTGTGGTCTGGCCGGAAATGCCCCGGTTGACGAACGGCTTGCCGGGAAAGAACGTCGTGCCCGGCGCACGCCCCCAGGCATCGGTGATCGAGTCGCCGTAGAACACCACGCGCCGCTCGCCCGGCCTGGGTGCCGCCAGCCGCGCGTTGTCGGCGTGGTAGCGCTCCAGCTGTGGCCAGTCGGCCAGCAGGTGCTGCATCGAGGCGATCTGCGCCACCTGCAGCGACGCCGGTGGCGCGGTGTAGAGCGGGTTGATCGCCTGCACCTTGCCGTCCTGAACGTCAGTGGCCAAAGCCACCCATGGCATGGCCAGCACAGGCAGGCAGAGGATGAGGCGCGAGATCCGGGGCATCGAGGGGACTCCTTTGGCACATGGGAGCCACACCCTAGCGCAACCGGCCCGCTCCGGCCGGCCGGGTCACTGATAGGTCTGCACCACCAGCAACGGCCGCTCGCCGGTGGACGAAGCCGCGGCGCTTTGATCGCTGAACTGCCTGAGCGCCGGCACGGCCTCATGACCGTCGAGCCGGACCACCTCGCGACGGTAGACCGAGGGATTGGCCGCATCCCCCCCGCCGCCGGCCGAGACCGGCGCGCCGCACGAGGAAAGCAGTGTCCCCTGGTCCGCTTCGGCAGGCAGTTGCGCCGACACGCCCACCCCGCAGGTGGGCGTGACAACCGCACCGGAGAACTGGATAAACTCATCGCCGGCCCATGCCAGGCTCATGCCGATGGCAACGAGCTCCAGCACGACGACGAACGCACCACGCCATCCATTCCGCATGACCGCACCTCCGAGGTGTGTCGCGGGAGCCTCACTGCACCCCCGCATCCGACGTCTTCCCTATCGGATGGCCACTTTGCCCAATCGCGGCCAGCGGCAGGTGATTGAAGTCAACTGCCGCCACCCACGATTGTGATGCGCATCACATTATTGGCGCGTGACGCCTATTTTCGCGCGGCGATGATCTGATCCAGATAGTCCGGGGTGTCCTTGACCCGCTCCAGGTGCGGGTACTGCAGCCCGCCGTGGTAGTCGACCGCCACGTGCCGGTAGCCGCCCTGGTACTTGAGCAGCAGATCGATCGGCGCCTGTCCGGCCTTGGCGGCGGTGATCGCCTGCTTGAGCACGTCCTTGGAGTAGTCCTGGCCGTTGACCGCCACGATGATCGCGCCGGTGCTGACGCCCGCCTTGAACGCCGGGCCGTCCCAGCGCACGTCGTTGATCAGGCCCTTGTCCGCCATGGTCAGGCCGATCGACCAGGTGAAGTTGTACAGGTGCCGCGGCGACTCCGGCCGGCTGTCGTACTGCTTCTCGTACGGGCTCTCCTGATCGGTGTAGACCAGCTTCCAGCCGGTGCCCGCCAGGCCGTCCAGCAGCGGCGGGTTGACGGTGTCCACGTGCTTGCGCAGGAACGTCGCCCAGTCGTACTTCGCCACGCCGTCGAGCGTGGCGACCACGTCGTCGAAGGTGTAGGTCTTCGTCACGTAGCTGCCGTTGTCGACGCCGAAGAACGCCTTGGCGAAATCGTCCAGCGACTTGTGGTCATGGGTGAGCGCGCGCAGCTTGGCGTCCACGGCAAGCCACACCATCTGACCGGCGCTGTAGTACTCCTCGCTCATCTGCCAGCTGCGGTACGGCAGCGCGGCACGGCGTGCCGCGGGCGGGTCGTTGGTGGTGTCCTCCAGCGTGCGCCACTGGAAACCCTCGCGGTTGCGGTCGTAGTTGGCCGCCACCATCGCCAGCGCGTCGCGGAACTGCTCCGGCGTCCACATCCCGGCACGCGCGGTCAGCACGAAGCCCCAGTACTGGGTCTGGCCCTCGTAGACCCACAGCAGCGAGTCGCCCATCGGCACGTTGAAGTTGGGCGTCCACAGATCCTCGCCGCGGCGGAACTTGCCGTTCCACGAGTGCGTGTATTCGTGCGCGAGCAGGTCGCGCCCCGGCGCTGCGTCGTCCCACGCGGTGAAGTAGTCCGCGCCCAGGCCGTTCTCGCTGGACTGGTGGTGCTCCAGGCCGTTGCCGCCCAGCTCGTCGGACAGCGAGAACAGGAAATCGTAGTGGTCGTAGTGATGCGAGCCGAACAGCTTCGTCGCCTGCACCGCCAGGTTGCGGTGCACCTGCACCTGGTGCGGCGTCATCGCCAGGTACTTCGGCGCGTCGGCGACGATGTCCAGGTGCACCGGCGCGCCGCCCGGCGGGGTCAGGTCCACCCGCTTGAAGTACTTGCCGGCGTAGATCGGCGAGTCGACCAGGTTGTTGAAGGTGACCGGCTTGAAGGTGCTGGTGCCGCCGGACTGCGAGGCGGTTTCCAGCGCGCTGCCGAACTGCCAGCCTTCCGGCAGGCTCACGCTGGGCGCAAAGGTAATCCGGCGCGAGTAATAGCCGGCCGGGTACAGCGCCACCTTGTTCCATTCCAGGTCGAGCATGCGGTCGGTCATCTCGAAGCCGCCGCGGCGATCGGAGAGGTACTGGAACGACACGTCGAGGCTGGTCACGCCCTCCGGTATGTCGAGGTGGAAGGCGTAGACGTCGTATTTGTCGCGCGTCCACTTCAGCGGCTTGCCGCCGGCCTCGATGCGCAGGCCGGCGAGCATGGCGACCGGACCGGTCGGCGAGTGGTCGCCGGGAATCCACTGCGGATACAGCAGCGTGAATGGACCCGGCCTCACCGGCACGGTCTCGTGCACCCGGTAGATGCCCTGGCGGGTGTCGCTGGCATCGACGTGGATGGCCACCGTACCCGGATACGGCACGTCCTGCGGCGCCGGCACGCTGCCGCTGCGCGGCACCTGGGCGGCCGCAGCGCCGCTGCCGAGGGCCAGGGCGACGGCCAGCGCAACGCGCGAAAACTTGCGGCTCGCGACAAACAGCGAACCATTGGCGTGGACTCGGGACATGGGCAGCTCCGCTGATCGGGAACCCCGGGAACTTAGCACCTGTCGCCCGCCAGCGGGCCATGCCGGAAGCCACGGGGTAACGACGGATCGTCCACGCCATCGACCAGTCCGGGAACCGTCCCGCCGCGGCCGAACCATGGCCGGGGCATCCACCACAGCGCCATCAGGGCCATCGCGCCGACCAGCAGGTTGGTTACGTCGACGGAAGCCGGGATACGGATCACGTAGGCTGCGATGTTCAGCGAGGCATGGAACAGCATGCCGACCAGCACGCTGCCGCCGCTGCGGTTGTAGAGCACTACCATCACCACGGTAAAGCAGGTCATGCCGTAGACGTAGCTGGCGAAGTCGGCCAGCACGTGTGAGCCATGTTGCGGCGAGCCCGGCACGAAGAACATCGGCAGATGCCAGCTCGCCCAGATCACGCCGAGCAGCAGCGCCGCGCCCACCGGACCGAACAGGTACTGCAGCCGGGGCAACGCGAAGCCGCGCCAGCCGAACTCCTCGGCCATCACCACCCAGGCCTGTCCGAGGATCGGCGCCAACGGGAACACGAAACAGGCATATCCGTGCGGGATGCGTTCGTGGAACAGCAGGAGATTGAGCACGTACAGGCAGGGCACCGTGCCGACGGCGACCAGATACCAGCGCCAGCCGAATCGCCAGCGCAGGGCCTTGCCGAGCAATTCGCGCACGCCCCGCCAACCGCGGGTCCAGCCGCTGACCGCCACGGCCCCCAGCAACGGGCCGAGCAGGCCGAGCTTGTAGACCAGCATGCCCGGCGCGCCGAAGACCAGCGAAAACCGGATGTCGAACACCACGAAGCTGGCATGGACGAGCCAGGTGAAACCGAACGCCAGCAGGACATAGGCGGCGAGCTCACGCCGGGAGGCGCGAGCGAGGGAATCGGAATACCAAGCGATCTCGGACATGCGGTGTGATGGCGCAACGGAGGGCGCGGTATGGTCGATGGACGACGGCTCCCCCGCCATAGGCCGGATGTCCTGCCCGGCCGGCTCGCCAGGCATTCCGGCAGGCCGGGGCGTGCAAGACGCGACAGCTATTGCCGCACGTCAATCCGGCGCCCGCGGTCGACATGACGGTCGTCCGCCTGAACGCACTCCTTGACCACGATCAAGTCCGTGCACCGGCCGTGGCGCGAGCATCACGCCGTGCCATCGAGGCACGCGCTCCCCAATACTGAGATGTCTCCATGCGAATGAAACCGACTTTGATGCTTGGCGCCTGCCTGGCGATCGCGATCTCGGCGCCGGCGATGGCCGACCAGGCGCGCGGCAGCCGCGGCGGCGGCCAGCAGGCCGGCCAGGGAACCATGCAACAGGACCGCTTGCATGACCGCATCCGCGATCCGGCCCACGACATGGATCGTGACCGCACGCGCGACCGCGACAACCAGATCTACGGCTACTCGCTGATGACCCCGGCCGAGCGCTCGAACTACCGCTCGCAGATCATGCAGATGAAGACGCTGCAGGAGCGCGAAGCGTTCCGCAAACAGCACATGGAACAGATGCAGCAGCGCGCTCGCGAGCGCGGCGTCACGATGCCCGGCATGCAGCGCCAGGGCAGCGGGCAAGGGCAAGGGCAAGGGCAAGGGCAAGGTAACGGACAAGGCAACGGACAAGGCTCGCAGTCGCAGATGCGGCAGCAGAACCAGAACCAGAGCCAGAACCAAAACCAAAACCAAAACCAAAACCAGAACCAGAACCAGAACCAAAACCAGAACCAGAACCAGAACCAGGAACAGGAACAGAACCAGCAACAGGAATAGCCCCAGCCCGCTCGGGACCGACGCCCGGGCAGCCCGACCACTCTCCCCTCGTCGCGTCAGACCCCGGATTGCGACGGCGCGCGCCCGCGCATGTGGGTGCGCTTTTTTTTTAACGCCGAAACAGTGCCCGCTCAATCATGCGGCCGGTCGCCTGCGCCGCAGCTGCGCGGGCGACGCGCGCTGCTTGTTCCGATGCGCGCGCACGCTCCGGTCCAGCCGCCGGGACCGCGGATTCGCCGCGGCGGATTGCGGATGATCCAGACCAACCCTTCCAACAAGTGTTCGAGGGTACGACGCAACTGTTGGACATCCGGATGGGACGCGCGCCGCCCGTGGCGACGTCGATCCCATCCGCCGCCGGGCGCTGCCCGATGCGCGGGCAGCATGACCAGCGGCACGTGCGGAGACGCCCCGCGCCACGGATCCTGCCGCGTCCCCGCCACCCGAGCTCGTGCCATGTCCCCTGCCGCCCGCACTCCCGCCCTGCCCGCTTCCGGCATGGCCTCGATGTTGTGGCAGTTGGCCATCGTCGGGGCGGTCATCGTGGCGGTATGGAACGGCCCGGGCTGGGGTTCGATGTGGGGCGCGGGTGTGGCACTGCTGATCGCCGGGTTCGAGCCGCGCCGATGGCACGTACCGCTGGGCCTGCGCAGGCGTGTCGACTGGCGCCGGGTCGCTGCCTTCGGCTTGCTCGCCGGCGTGGCGCAACTGCTATTGGTGAAGGTGGTCCTGACCCCGGCGATCGAGCATCTCACCGGGCAGCACCGCGACCTGAGCATGTTCGACTACCTGCGCGGCAACTGGCACGGCCTGCTTGCCCTGTTGCCGCTGATGTGGATTTCGGCCGGCTTCTGCGAGGAAGTCGTGTTCCGCGGCATCGTGCTGGGGCGCATTCGTGCCGCGTTCGGCGGCTCGCGCGCTGCCACGGCGGTTGCCGTGGGAGCCTCCTGCGTCGTGTTCGGTCTGGCCCATGGCTACCAGGGGTTGAGCGGCTGGATCCTCACCGGCGCGCTCGGCGGCATCCTGGCGCTGGTCTACGTGCTGAGCGACTACTGCCTGTGGTACGGCGTGGCGCTGCACCTGGTCTACGACACGCTGGCCACGGCGTGCATCACGCTGGGCTACGACCGCGTGATGGCCGGCTGGGGGGCGCACCTGTTCGGCTGAACGGCGTATCGCCACGCGCCCCGTCGGCGGGCGCGTCACACTGCGGCGATCACCGCGGCAGTGTCGACCACCGCGGCAAACTCGTCGCGCAGATCGCTGAGTGCGCTGGCATGGACCTCCTGCGCGGGCCGCATCGCGCCGTCCATAGCCATGCGTTCGAACGTCGCGGTGGCATCGGCGACGATGCTGGTGGCGAAACCGAAGTTGCCCGCCATGCGCGTGGTGGTGGACACGCAATGGTTGGTGGTCAACCCGACGATCACCAGCCCTTCGATCCCCGCCTCGCGCAGGTCGCGCTCGAGCGTGGTGCCGATGAAGGCGCTGTTGACCGACTTGTGGTAGACCGGCTCGCCATCGCGCGGCACGGCCTCAGGCTTGGGCCGATGGCCCGGCGTGCCCGGACGGAAGGCACCGTCCGGCGCGGCCGAATCGTGCTGCACATGGATCACCGGCCGGCCCCGGGCGCGGAACGCGGCCAGCAGGCGCGCGATGTTCGCCTCGGCGTCGGGATTGTTGCGCGCGCCCCAGCGCGGGTCGTTGAAACCCTGCTGGACATCGATCACGATCAGCGCGGTCTTGCGGGGAAGGGTCATCGTCATGGTCGTTCTGCCTTCGCATGCGCCTGGGTGCGGCGCGGTGACGGCATCGTCCCGTCGATCCGGGCCCGCTCCAAAACACCGATGGCCCCATCGGTTCCGCCGATCACCCACGGGTCACGCATGGACATCGAACTCCGTCATTGCCGGGCGCTGATCGCCCTCGCCGAACAGCACGGCATCGCCCGCGCGGCCAGGGCCCTGGGCGTGGCGCAATCGACGCTTTCCGAAACGCTGTTCTCGCTGGAACGCGCGGTCGGCTTCGCGATCACCGGGCGGGCGCCGGGAAGCGGCGCAGTGCTGACCGCCCAGGCGACGGCCCTGCTGCCTTATGCGCGACGGCTCCTGCAGGTAGCCGACGAGACGATGATCTTCGCGCGCGACCTGCAGCCGCAGCGATCGTTCGCCATCGGCGCGTCCGAGTCGGTCGGCACCTACGTGCTTCCGGACGCGCTGGAGGAACTGCGCCGGAGCTGGCCGGCGCTCACCGTGCAGGTACGCACCGGGTTGTGCGCGGAGCTGCGCCAGCTTGTCTCGACAGGCCGCCTGCAAGCCGCCATCACGATCGGGCCGAGCATCGACCAGGCCGTGCCCCCGGACCAGACCCTGATGCAACTGGCGCCATCGCGGCTGGCGCTGTTCCGCGCACCGGCCATCGCCGAACCGGCACTGGCGCCCGGCCAGCCGGCCCCGGCGATCTGCGTGCCCGATCCGGAAGGCGCACTCAACGCGCTGCTCTCGACCTGGTTGCGCCACCTCGGCATCGCCGCACCGCTGCATTCGGCCGGCTCGGTAGAGGCGGTGAAGCGACGCGTGGCGACCGCTGGCGAGCTGGGTGCCCTGCCACGCTATGCCATCGCCGCCGAACTGGCGCGGGGCGAGCTGGTGGAGGTGTCCACGCCACAGCCGCTGCCGGCGATGATGCTCGAGGTCACCGCACTGGACGGCGCTGCCGCCGACGGACCGTTGGCCGCCCTGCTCCAGGCATTGCGCCGGATCAAGCTGTAACCGGCGGCGCGCCGGCCCGGCAGTCCCGGCCGCTACCATCGGGGCATCCCCGCACACGATGCCCGCACATGAGCGCAGTCCCGAGCCGAACCACCGCCGTCACGCGCCGCTCGATGGCGGTAGCTGCATTGTCGACCGCGGTGGAGTGGTACGACTTCACGCTGTACCTATATTTCGCGACGGTGCTGTCACGGGTGTTCTTCGGCGGCGGGGAAGCTTCGCTGCTCGCGACACTGGCGGGGTTCGCCGTGTCCTACGCGATGCGCCCGCTCGGTGCGGTGGTGTTCGGCCACATCGGCGACCGCATCGGGCGGCGACGCACGCTGTTGCTGTCGATGATGCTGATGACCGCTGCGATGCTCGGCACCGCATTGCTGCCGGACTACGCCGCGATCGGCCCGACGGCCGGGGCGCTGCTGCTCGCGCTGCGCTGCTTCATGGCGTTTTCGGTGGGCGGCGAATACACCGGCGTGGTCGCCTACCTGCTGGAAGGCGCGCCGGCAGCGCGGCGCGGCCTGATCACTTCGCTGGCCTCGGCGGCAAGCGAGATCGGCGCGCTGCTAGCCGTCGCACTGTCGGCACTGACCGTCGGCGCGCTGCATCCGGCCGAGCTGGCGGCGTGGGGCTGGCGCATTCCGTTCCTCGCCGGCGCCGTGCTGGCCGGTGCGGTCTGGTTCGCGCGATCGGCGATGGAGGAATCGCCCGACTTCCAGCGCCAGCTCGCCGAACGCAGCGTCCCGGCCTCGCCGCTGCGCCACACGCTGCGGCATCACCGACCGGCCCTGCGGCGTACGTTCGCGGTGTCCGCACTGGGCTCGATCACCTACTACGTCGGTATCACCTACGTGCCAGCGTTCCTCACCTCGTCCGGCGTGCTCGCCGAAGCACGTTCGCTGTGGCTGTCCACGCTGGCCGCGGTAGCGGTGATCGTGGTGACCCCGTTCGTCGGCGCGCTATCCGACCGCGTCGGGCGGCGGCCGGTGCTGCTCTGGCTGGCGCTCGGCAGCGCGCTGCTGCCGCTGGCGATGTTCGTGCTGATGGGGCGCGGCGACGAGCCGGCGATCGCCCTCGGGGCCATCGTGCTGGCCTGCCTCGCAGGCGGCGTCAGCGCGGTGGGCGCGCCGGCCACGGCCGAGCAGTTCCCCGGCGAGGGACGGCTGAGCGGGCTGGCGCTTGGCGTCACCATGGCCACGGCGATCTTCGGCGGGCTCACGCCATTCCTGGCCGAATTGCTGGTGCAAGCGACGGGCTGGAAAGCGGCTCCCGGCGCAATGATCGCGCTGGTCGCGCTGGCGGTGCTGCCGGTATTCGCGCGCATGCCGGAGACGCAGCCAGCCCTCCACCGACGCCAGCGCTAAGCCCGGCGCAATCGTTCCCGCGCACAGGGACCGGTCCGTCCGTCCGGTCGGACCAGGCCGAGGCAAGCAGGCCCGCACGTCGAGCCCGGCGCGACCAGTCCCGGATGATCGTGCCCGGGAGCGGTGCGGCAGGCGAGCGCCGGCCCTGCAACGCGAGGCGACGAACGTGCGCTGCCGGCCGCCGGCACGCTAGGCGGCCCCTCCGTCGCGCGGCAGCGCGGCCAGCCGCAGGAAGGTTTCGTGCTGGTACCGGCTCATCCGCAGTTGCTGCCCGGTGTCCATGGTCAGCACGTGGTAGCCGTTGAACCAGGGATGGATCGACTGTACCCGGCGCACGTTGATGATGGCCGAGCGGTGTACCCGGGCGAATCGCCGCGGGTCAAGCCTCGCAGCCAGTGCTGCCATGGTCTCGCGCAACTCGTGCGTGCGATCGGCCAGGTGGATCAGCACGGTGTTGCGGTTGGCCTTGATCCAGACGATGTCGTCGACATCCACGAACACGACCTGCTCGCCCTCGCGCACGGGGATGCGCTCGAGGTATTCGTCACGCCGCCGCAGGGCGTCCAGGGCCTGCATGATGCTCGCCGCCGTGGCGGCGTGGCTGCCGCCCGCCAGCCGCGTCTTCGCTCGTGCGAGCGCCTGCCCGAAGCGTTCGCGGCTGAACGGCTTGACCAGATAGTCCACGGCGTTGGCTTCGAACGCGCGCACCGCATATTGCTCGAACGCGGTGACGAACACCGTGGCCGGCATGCGTTCGGCACCGATCGCGCGAACCACGTCGACACCGGTCATCGCCGGCATCTGGATATCGAGGAATACCAGGTCGGGCGAACGTCTGCGGATCGCCTGCACCGCCGCGACGCCGTCGCCGCACTCGTCGAGTTCGGCGACGTCGGGATCGTCGCGCAGGTGCCGCAACACCGCCTGCCGCGCAATCGGTTCGTCGTCCACCACCAGCACGGTCAGCTTCATGCGGTGGCGACCTCCGGTGCGTCGTCGGCCTCCTCCATTTCCCGGAACGGCAGCCGCAACCGGCAGGCAACGCCCTGCGGCCAGAGCAGGTCCAGTCGTACCTCGGCGGCATCGCCGTAGAGCTCACGCAGCCGCAGTCGCGTATTGGCCAGGCCGATGCCGTGCCCGGGCGTCGGCGACTCCCCGGCTTGCAGCGTGCTGTTGCGGTTGCGCACCTCGATGCACAGCACCTCGCCCTCGCGCCGGCTCTCGATCTCGATGCAGTCCGCGCCGAGACGCTCGCCGATGCCGTGGCGGATCGCATTCTCCACGATCGGCTGCAGGATCAGGCTGGGCACGGCCGCCGCCAGGGTATCGGGTGCAACGTAGACGCGTGTGCCGAGGCGATCCTTGAACCGCGTGCGCTGGATGCCGAGGTAGAGGTCCAGCAACACCAGTTCCTGCCGCAGGGTGATCTCCTGCCCCTCGCAGTCCTCCAGGAAGGCACGCAACAGGTCGCTCAGGCGCAGCAGCATGTCCTCGGCCGACGCGGTGTCCTCGTGCAGCAGGGTGGCAATCGCGTGCATCGTGTTGAACAGGAAGTGCGGCTGCAACTGCGTGCGCAGCACCTGCAGGCGCGACTGTGCCAGTTCGGACGCCAGCCGGCTCGCTTCCAGCTCGCGGCGGGCCGTCTCCTCGCGGAACTGCATCGCCTGCTGGATCGCGAACAGCGCCCAGCAGGTGAGCATGCCGGTGGCGGCGTGCTTGGCCACGAACTGCTGCCACTGATCGACCAGCCCGCTCGGCTCGAACACGGTCGACACCAGGGCACCGATCGCCAGCGCGAGGGCGGTGAAGCCGGCGCTGGCCAGAAGCGGCATGCGCAGGTCGCGCAGGCGGATCGGGAAGCGCAACGGGTACCGCGCCGCCACCCGGAACACCATCGGCGCCAGCGAGGCCCAGGTGTACCACTGCACCGCCGACCAGCGCAGGTAGTCGAACACCGACCAGAGGTGCCCGCCGAGCAGGTCGTCGCGCAGGAAGCCCTGCACGGCGAACACCACCGTCACCACGCCCCACAGCCCGAGGTACCGGGCCAGGCCGATTTCTGCATTGCCGAGGCGGACCTTCATCGCATGCCTCCAGTGAAGCGCGACCGCATCCTAGCCACAGCCCGCGGCGATGGAAAAGTGAAACGCCGTATCGCTGCGATTCGTCACCGCGCCACGACGATTCGTCCCGGACCGGTTCCGCATGACGTGCCGGTTGCGGCCAGATCGACGTGCGGTCCCTGCATCAGGCAGGCGATCGCCACTCGATTCTGCCGCCGGAGAGCCGCCATGCCCCTGTCCCGACCGACCACCTGCATCGTCGCGATCGCCGCCCTGTTCACAGCCGCATGCGCCGCCGGCACGCCGCGCGCGCAACCACGCTACTTCGACCTGGTCAACGCGAGCTTCGACAGCGTGACCGCCCTGGAAGTCGCACCGTCCGGCAGCGCCGATTTCCGTCCCATCGACCTCGGCCGGCCGTTGCAGGGGGGCCTGGACGCAGTGACCGTGCGCATGCCGGCCGGCAGCTGCCTGCGCGACTTGCGGATCACGTTCCGTGGCGGTCGCGAACGGGACTTTCGCCGCGTCGACGTCTGCCGGGTGCACGGCTTGCGGCTCGATGCGAGATAGGCGGCCTGGCACGTGGCGTTCGCCTTGGCACCGACGGTAGCTCCGCTCCCCGGCGATCAGCCGGTCGCGGCAGGCAGCGCCTCGATCAAGCGCTCGATCTTGCTGCGGTTGGCGGCGTCGGCCGGCTGGTAGACCACCATGCTCAGGTCAGGGCGACCATCGACGGCAAACGCCGAGTACTCCAGTTCGATCGGTCCGTGCTCCGGGTGGCGCAGGCGCTTGGTGCCTTCGCCGTGCCCGCGCACGTCCCCGGCGCGCCAGATGGCGGCGAACTCAGGGCTGCTGCGCTCCAGCTCCCCGACCAACCGTCGTGCCTGCTCGGTGGCGCCGGCACGAACCACGTCGGCGCGGAATGCCGCGACCACGAAGCGCACCACGCTGTCCCAGTCGTACTGCGCATCGCGCACGCGCTCGCTGGCGAACATCAGGCGCAGCACGTTGCGGCGTTCCGGCGGAATCCTGGCGTAGTCGGTCAGCACCGCAGCTGCCGCGCGATTCCACGCCACCACGTCCCACAACGCCGTGCGCACCAGGGCGGGGCTGTATTCCAGCGCGTCCAGCACACGCTGCAAACGCGGAGTCACGCCGTCCGGCGACACGGCATAGCGCACCTCGGGCGATCGCCCCAGCGCCAGCAGATAGAGATGCTCGCGCTCGACCCCGGTCAGGACCAGGGCGTGGGCGAGGCGGTCGAGCACCTGCGCCGACGGCGCACCGCCGCGCCCCTGCTCCAGCCACGTGTACCAGGTCGGACTGACGCTGGCGCGCTGCGCCACCTCCTCGCGGCGCAGCCCCGGCGTTCGCCGGCGCGCCATCGGGAAGCCCAGCGCGGCCGGGTCCAGCCGCTCGCGGCGATCACGAAGGTAGTTGCCCAGTGCATTGCCGTGCGCGCGTGCCATCGCTCTCCCGCCAGTCGCCATGCCGTGCCATGCCTGCGACTTTGCCCGACACCCTGCCGGCAGGAAAAGCCCGCGCCGCCCGAAGCCGGCGCCGGTGCCATGTCCGCGGATGCGCGGCGGCCTTCAGTGACCGGCCATGAAGGTAGTCACGGCCTGCAGGAATACAGCCGGCTGCTCCTGGTAGGGAAAGTGCGCGCTGTCCTTGAACACCACCAGCTGCGCGTGCGCCAGCTTCTTCGCCAGCGCCTGCTGCGGAGCCACGCCGACCGCGCGGTCGTGCGCGCCGACCAGGATCAGCGTCGGCATGTCCAGCCGCTCGGGGTGGCGCACGGTGTAGCAGAGAAAGTCCGATGTCGGCGCCAGCAATGCCGCGCCGATCTCGCCGGTGTTGCGCAAACCGCTCTGCGCGTCCAGGCGCGCCTGCTCGGCCTTGGCCGCCGCCACGTGGAACTGCTGGTAGTCGTGGAACACCTGGCCGTCAGGCATCGCGGACGTGCCCGCCCCGACGAAATTCATGCGCGCCCGCGACAGCGCGCAGCTGTCGCCAGGCGGCACGGCCTGCAAAGCCTTGCCGGCCGCGGAGCGCTCAGCCGCTGCGTATGCCTGCGGAAAATGGTCGTGCAGCGCCTGCACCCAGGTCGCCATCGCTGCGGGCAGATCCACCGCGGCGTCGATCAGGATCAGCCGCGCGACATGCTCGGGATGCTGCTGCGCGTACTCCACCGCCAGCGTGCCCCCGAAACTGTGGCCGGCCACCACCATGCGCCGGACGCCCAAGCTTCGACGCAGCCCCTCGATATCCGCGACCATCGTCGGCAGCGAATAGTCACCGCGCCAGGGGCGCTCGCTCTCCCCGCTGCCACGCTCGTCCAGGTAGACCATCGGGTACCGCGCATCCAGCGCCCTGCCCGCGGTCATGCGAAAGCTGTAGGAGTTGTAGCCCGGCCCACCATGCAGGAACAGCACCGGCACATCGTCCGGCCGGATCGGGCGGGACGACCACCAGGTCAGGCGCACGCCGTTGATGATGCTGTCATGCCGCGTCTCTGCCGCACGGGCGGCAAAGGACGACAGCAACCCGATCGCCAGGGCAAGGGCGAGGGACAGTGCGCGCATGGGGCGGATCTCCGGAACGGGGAGGCGAACCTTAATCGCGCACGTGCCCGCGCAAACGTGCCGTTCGTCGTGCCTGGCGACGCCGACGGCAGCGATCAACGCTCAGGCCGCCGCCTGCGCCACCAACGCGGCGATGCGCCCCTCGGTGGCGGCATCCAGCCGCTTCAGCGCATAGGCGCTCGGCCACATCGTGCCGTCGTCGAGCCTGGCCTGGTCGCTGAAGCCCAGCGTGGCGTAGCGCGTCTTGAACTTCGACGTGCCCTGGAAAAAGCACACCACCTTGCCCTCGGCATTGGCATAGGCCGGCATGCCGTACCAGGTGCGGGGCACCAGCGCCGGGGCGTTCGCGCGCACGATGGCGTGGATGCGCGTAGCCATCGCGCGGTCCGGCTCGGGCATCGCGGCGACCTTGGCCAGCAGCTCCGCCTCGCCATCGGCGGCCTTGCGACCCGGTCGCGACGCGGCCTTGAGCTCCTGCGCGTATTCGCGCATCGCCGCCTGCTCCTCGGCGCTGAAGCCGTGTCCGGACCGCGCCGCCGGCCGCTTTGCCGCTGCCTTTTTCGCCGGCGTCGTCGCCGGCTTCGAGCTTTTCTTCCTTTCCGCCACGTCCATCTCCTTGCGTTGGGGTTGTGGTTGCCGGCGCGGCGCGGATCAACGCCGCTGCTGCACGCGCAGCAGGTTGCCGGCCGGATCGCGTACCGCGCAGTCGCGTATCCCGTAGGGCTGCATGGTCGGCTCTTCGACGATCTCCGCGCCGCTGGCCTGGATGCGCTCGAACGCGGCGTCGAGGTCCGGCGTGGCCAGCAACAGCATGGCGTAGGTGCCCTTGGCCATCATCTCGGCGATCGTGCGTTTTTCCTCGTCGGTCACGCCCGGGCTGGCCGATGGCGGCGCCAGTACGATGGAAGTCTCCGGCTGCCCGGGCGGACCGACGGTGATCCAGCGCAGGCCCTGGTAGCCGACGTCGTTGCGCACCTCGAAGCCAAGCGTGTCGCGATAGAACGCCAGCGAGGCATCCGGGTCGGTGTGCGGGAGAAAACTGGCGTGGATGCTGAGGTCCATGGCGTTCGCCTCGGGAGTGGAAGGAGTCGTCATGCTAGGTCGGGTGCGTCCGCCGGCGCTTCTCGATTCCTGACCGGACGGGTCACCTGCCGCGCCACGCACGACGGCAGGCCACGCGTCGCCTCCGCCGCCTCGCGCCGATAGGCGCCTGGCGGCATGCCGACCAGTTCGGTGAAGCGGGTGGTGAAGGTGCCCAGCGAAGCGCATCCGACCGTGTAGCACACCTCGGTCACGCTGAGGTCGCCACGCCGCAGCAGCGCCATCGCCCGCTCGATGCGGCGCGTCATCAGGTACGCATAGGGCGACTCGCCGAACGCCAGCCGGAACTGCCTGCTCAAGTGTCCGGCGGACATGTGCACACTGCGCGCCAGCGCCTCGACATTCAGCGGCCGCGCGTACTCGCGGTCGATCCGGTCGCGCACCCGGCGCAGGCGGGCCAGGTCGCGCAGATGCCGGCTGGAGTCGGATGGGTAGGCCATGCCGGGATTCTCCCACGCACGACGGCCAGCTCAAGTCGCCCGGGTGCCGGCCGATAGCCGTAACGAGTCCCCCACGATCGGCGAGCGACGCGTCACCTGCGATACGCATCCAGGACGTCGAAGCGCGCCTCTCGTCAGAGCCCTTGCCCCGCAAGGGGCGCCTGCCAATCCCCCGACGAAGTCCAGATTGCCGCAACCCCCTCATGCCCTCGCCGCACTCGCCACTGAAGAAGATCCCCGCTTCCCGGGTCGTGCCAGGCATGTACGTGCAGAAGATCGACGGCAAGTGGCTGGATCATCCGTTCTGGCGCGGCTCGTTCCTGGTCGAGGCCGGCGAGACCCTGGTGACCTTGCGCGCGATGGGCCAGTTGGGCGTGTGGATCGACCCGCACAAGGGCCTGGACATCGCGCCCGAGCCACACCTGCCGGAGCGACCGCCCGCGGTCGACACGCCCCCCGCACCGGAACCGCCGCGCTCGGCCTTCGGTGACGACTACGCCGCAGCCGAGGCCATCCGCGAACGCGCCAAGGGCGTGGCGAAGTCGCTGTTCGGCGCAGCCCGCATGGGCAAGGCGCTGAGCATGGACGATGCCGCCGAGGTGGTCGACGAGGTCAACCAGGCGATCGCCCGCAACCCTGCCGCGATGCTCAGCGTGGTCCGCCTGAAGAACAAGGACGACTACACCTACCTGCACTCGGTCGCGGTTGCCGCCTTGATGATCGCCCTGGGCAAGCGCCTGGGCTACGAGGGCGAGGCGCTGAAGGAGCTCGGCGTGGCCGGGCTGCTGCACGACATCGGCAAGGTCGGGATCGCCGACACCGTACTCAACAAACCCGGCCGCCTCAGCCCGCTGGAGCTGGCCACGGTGCGCCAGCACCCCCAGGTCGGCTGGGATATCCTGCGCAAGGAATCGGCCGCCAGCCCGATGGCGCTGGATGTCGCCCTCCATCACCACGAAAAGACCGACGGCAGCGGCTACCCGAACAAGCTGTCGGCCGACGGGCTGAGCGAAGTCGCCCGCATGGGCGCGATCTGCGACGTGTACGACGCAATTACCTCCGATCGCTGCTACAAGGCCGGCTGGGAACCGGCCGAGGCGATCCGCCGCATGGCCGAGTGGCAGGAGGGTCATTTCGACCGCCGGATCTTCCATGCCTTCGTCAAGCTGATCGGCATCTACCCCACCGGCACGCTGGTGCGATTGGCCTCCGACCGCCTGGCCGTGGTGCTGGTACAGGGCAACGGCAGCGCACTCAACCCGATCGTGCGGCTGCTCAGCGCCCTTCCCGGGCGCGTGCCGCTGGAACCGGAGGTGCTGGACCTGGAGGACTCGGACGACCGCATCGTCGCCATCGAGGACCCCGCGCACTGGGAGCTGGACATCCCCTCCCTGCTGCGCGCATGAACCGCCCCCTGCTTGCCTGCGCCGCGTCGCCCGCGCTCTTTCCGACATGAACGGCATCCCTTCCACCAGCCCGTTGCGCCAGCTCTACCGGCGCACCTATGTCCTGCGCATGCTCGGCATGGGGCTCGGCGCGATCCCGGTGGCGGCGGTGCTGGAGCAGCGCCACGCCGGCTGGCCGGCATGGTCCTGGATGGCGCTGGTCTGCTTCCTCTGGCCCCACCTCGCCTTCCTCGCCGCCAGGCGCAGCAGCGACCCGGCGACGACCGAGCGGCGAAACCTGCTGCTCGACTCGTTCTTCGCCGGCACCTGCGCACCGCTGATGCACTTCAACCTGTTGCCATCGGTGGTGCTGATCGCGGTGGTGGCGGCGGACAAGGTCACCACCGGTATCCGCGGGCTCTGGCTGCGATCGCTTGGCTGGACCGCGGCGGGCATCGTGCTGGGCGCGCTGCCCACCGGCTTCGCGGCCACGCCGGCCTCCGACATGACCGTGGTGATCGCCAGCCTGCCGATCCTGGTGATCCACACGCTGGTGGTGAGCGTGATCAGCTACAACCTGGTGCGCCGACTGCAGTTTCAGAACCTTCGCCTGAAGGAGCTGGCCCACACCGACCCGCTCACCGGGCTGCATACGCGACGCCACTGGGAGCAGCGTGTCGCCGCCATACTCGCCGCACGGCAGCCCGATGCGGACGCCACGCTGCTGCTGATCGACCTGGACGACTTCAAGGTGGTGAACGATACCCACGGCCATCCGGTCGGCGACGACGTGCTGCGTGCCGTCGGTGCCATCGTGCGCGAGCAGATGACCGACCGCGGACTGGCCGGGCGACTGGGGGGCGACGAGATCGTCCTGGTGCTTCCCGTGGACCTGTCCGGGGCCGGTGCGATCGCCGAGCGCATCCGTACCGAGGTGGAGCGTCTGCGCTTTCCACTGGCGCCATCGCTACGTTGCACCGTGAGCATCGGGATCGCCTTCCGCAGGCGCGACGGGAACCATCCGCGCGAATGGATCGAGGCGGCGGACCGTGCGCTCTACCAGGCGAAGGACGCGGGCAGGAACCGCGTCGGCGGCCACGCGTCGGACATACCGCCGGTCTGACGCACAGGCAATCTTCCTCGTCCGGCGCATCCGCCGACCCGATGCGATGGCCCGATGATCGGCACGATCGATGCCGGCGGCAGACAACCGCGCTCAGCGCACGCGCGAAAAATAGTTGGTGCGCATGAACGGCTTGCCGTCGCGCCCGGCGTAGGACACGGTCTCGGTCATCGTGCGGCCGTCCGGGGCAACGGTGTACACGCGCGTGGATGCCGTCACGCCACCCTTGACCAGGTCCATCACCAGCACGTTCGGCAGCGGCAGCTTCAGCGCCACCGTGTCCGCCTCGAAGTCGTTGCTGATGGGCGCTCCCTGGCCGTCCAGCGACGTCGTGGACACCGCATGGCGGGTCGATCCGCCGGCATCGACGATGTCCACCCGGGTGTCCCACCGTCCGCCGCCGGCCTCGGCGAAGGTGATCGTCACGCGCTTCGGCCGCGCCGCCGGCGGCATCTGCAGCCGCGACACGTCGACGGACCAGCGACCCAGCAGTGGTGAGCCGACGCCGGTCGCCCGGACCGGCGACGCCGACAGCATGGCGATGACTAAGGCGCCCGCAGCAAGAGTTCTCATGGCGCATCTCCCCGACACGACCCGGATGAAGCCCGACTCTAGGTGAGGCGTGCGCCGGTCGGCAATCCGGCAGCAGCAGCGCGAGGTGCGCGGCCCTACCGGGGCATACGGTCGCACCCCGCGCCGCGGCGGACTCGCCTGACATGGATCAGACCGTTCGCACCGGGCGGCCCGATAGCGTGTGCCCCGAACGTTGATCGACTCGAACCAAACGCTCGCCGGGCAGCACGCTCTACCGAGATCCAAGTGCGCGACAGGAGACCCGGATGTCGCTGCAGGAGGCGGAACCATGAACATTCGTCGCATGCTTACTCCGGCATTCGCGCTGGCCCTCGCCTGGGCCGGTTTCGCGAACGCCACCACATCCAACCTGCAGAGCCCGGCCGAATACACGCCGACCGTGACCTTCACCCTGAAGACCGATGTCGGCTCGTTCGGCATGGGCTTCCGCGGCGTGGGCGGCGCCATCGACGGCCAGCTCAACCCCACGCTGAAAGTACCCGCCGGCGCGATCGTGCAGATCAACCTGATCGACGGCGACGGTTCGATGCACAACCTCCGCCTGCCCGATTTCAACGTGCTGTCCAACGACGTGGTGGGCAAGGACGCCAGTACCGCGGTGGTGTTCCGCGCCGACCACGACGGCAGCTTCGACTACTTCTGCAACATTCCCGGCCATCGCGCCGCCGGCATGGACGGCAAGCTCGTGGTAGGCAAGGCCGAAGCCGCGCCCAAGGCCACCGCCGCCGACATCAGCCGCGCGCCGGACGACCTGCCGCCGCCGGTCGGCGACCGCGCGCCGAAGCACCTCGAGTTCAACCTCACCACCGAGGAAGTTACCGGCCAGCTCGCCAACGGCACCACGTTCACCTACTGGACCTTCAACGGCAAGGTGCCCGGCCCGATGCTGCGCGCCCGCGTCGGCGACACCGTCACGGTCAGCCTGCACAACGACGCCCACAGCCTGATGAACCACTCGGTCGACATGCACGCGGTGACCGGTCCGGGCGGCGGTGCCGCGGTGATGCAGGTGCCACCGGGCCAGACCCGCAGCTTCACCTTCAAGGCGCTCAAGCCGGGCCTGTACGTCTACCACTGCGCCACGCCGATGGTCGCCCAGCACATCGCCAACGGCATGTACGGCATGGTGCTGGTGGAGCCGGCCGGCGGCCTGCCCAAGGTAGCGCACGAGTACTACATGATGCAGGGCGAGATCTACACCACCGAGCCGTTCAACACCCACGGCCACCTGCAGTTCGACGTCAACAAGCTGCTCGCCGAACAGCCGACCTACATGGTCTTCAACGGCGCCGTCGGCGCGCTCACCACCGACCATCCGCTGAAGGCCAAGGTAGGCGACACCGTGCGCATCTACTTCGGCGTCGGCGGCCCGAACAAGACCTCCTCGTTCCACCTGATCGGCGAGATGTTCGACGACGCCTGGGCCTGGGGCGCGCTGGCCAACCGGCCGGAGCACGACGTGCAGACCATCTCCGTCCCGCCCGGTGGCGCGGTGGTGACCGACGTGCACTTCGAGGAACCGGGCAAGTACATCCTCGTCGACCACGCGCTGTCGCGTCTGGAGAAGGGCCTCGCCGGCTGGGTGGAAGTGACCGGCCCGAAGGACCCGAGCATCTTCCGCGCCGGTAATTGATCCGGCCCTGCGGGCGGCCACGCCGCCCTCCCCGCCCGGCGGCGCCCGCCGCCGGGCCATCCCATCCAGAACTCCGAGGAAACGACCATGAAACCATGGGCCGTCAACGCCCCGCGCGCCGCATTCGCCCTGCTGCTGGGTGCCGCCGGCTGCGCCAGCGCGCAAGCCGACACCGCCAGCGGTCCCCAGCTCGACGTGCGCTACCGCCTCGAGCAGGTCGACCAGGGCGGCTTCGCCCGCGACGCCAACGCCTCAACCGTGCGCACCCGGCTGGGCTACCGCTTCGCCGATGACAACGGCTGGAGCGCGCTGGTCTCGCTGCAGGACAACCGTGCGGCCGGCAACGACCTCTACAACAGCACCCGCAACGGACAGACGGACTACCCGGTGGTGTCCGACCCCGCCGACACCGAGCTGGACCAGGCCTATGTCGAGTACCGTGGTTGGCAGATGCTGGACCTGCGCGTGGGCCGCCAGGTGATCAAGCTCGACAACGACCGCTTCGTCGGCAACGTCGGCTTCCGTCAGCTCGAACAGAGCTTCGACGCCGTGCGCGCGACCTGGACGCCGGCGCCGGCCTGGCGCGTGGACTACGCCTACCTCACCCGCGTCAACCGCATCTTCGGCGCGCATCATCCCGACCCGCTGCACGCCCGGCAGAACCTGGACACCCATCTGCTCAACATGTCGTGGAAGCAGGCGGCCGGCACCCTGGTCGGCTACGTCTACCTGATAGGCAACCAGTCGCTGCCGGCCAGCTCGCATCGCGACCTCGGCCTGCGCTGGCTGGGTCATGCCGCGCGCGGCCAGGACTGGAGCCTGGACTACACCCTGGAAGCCGCCGGGCAGCACGCCTGGAAGCGCGGCACGCTGCAAGGCAGCCGTTCCTACCTGCACGCCGAACTGGCCCTGGGCCTGCATGCCTGGCACTGGACGCTGGGCCAGGAGCGGCTGCAGGGCAACGGCAGCAGCGCGCTGCAGACCCCGCTGGCCACGCTGCATGCGTTCAATGGCTGGGCAGACCGCTTCCTCGCCACCCCGGCCGACGGCCTGGCCGACAGCTACCTCGGCGTGAGCTGGAAGGCGCGCGCGCTGAGCCTGGCGGCCACCGCGCACCGCTTCGCCGCGACACACACCGGCACGCACTACGGCAACGAGCTGGACCTGTCCGCCGGCATGGCGATCGACCGCCACTTCAGCACCTCGCTGGCACTGGCCGACTACCGCGCCGACCACTACGCCAGCGACACCCGCATCGTCTGGTTCACCGTTCAGTACACGCTCTGAGCGGCACGGCGGCGGCCGGCCTCACCGTCGGTCGCCGCCGGCACCGGCGCGCGGATCAGCCGGCCGCGCCCTCCTGCAGCGGCCAGTCCGACGCATCCAGCGTGTCGCGGTAGGCGTGATAGGTGGCGTAGGCCAGCCACGGCATGACCAGGCCCAGCCCGACCACGGTGGCGAAACCGATCACCGTCAGCACCACGATGATCGCACCCCACAGCAGCATCGCCGGCTTGTTGCGCAGCACCGCGTTGAAGCTGGAGACACAGGCGGTGACCATGTCCACGTCGCGCTGCGCGATCAGCGGCAGCGACACCACCGACACGGCGAAGGTGAAGGCGGCGAAGGCCGCACCGATCAGCGAGCCGATCGCCAGATACTCGAGCAGCGCGCGGTGATCGCCCGGGTCCACCGGCACGAAGGCAGTGAGCATCATGCCGGCGCGCGACCAGATCAGGATGATCACCAGCTGCATCAGCGCGAAGATGCCGGCCTGCCCCATCACCCGCCGCGCCACCGCGAACGAGTCGCGCAGCCGCGGTTCGCGCCCGGCGATCAGCCCGCAGCTCACCGAATACAGACCGACTCCGATCAACGGTGCTGCGAAGACGAAGCCGGACAGCAGCAGGGCCAGCAACGCGAAACGCCCCAGCTCCCAGGCCAGCCAAGATACCGCCGCGCTCACCAGCACGATCACCGTGCCGAACACGGCGGTCAGCGCCGGCGCCCGCCGCACGTCGCGCCAGCCTACCGCGAGCCAGCGCCACGGCGCGGACATCGGCAAGGCGCGGCAGGGCACCACGAAAGGTCGTTCGGCGTCTTCGGTCATGGCTGCCCTCGTCGCTGTGCGGGATTCAATACCGTGCCACCACGGCGACGGCTCCTTTCGTGCCCGCCGGCAACGTAATCGTCTCGGCGGATGGATCGAATCGACTCCAGTGGCGGCCATCGACAGCGACCTCGCGCAGGTGTGCATGCCCGGGAGCGCGCAGGCGCAGTTCGGTCGGCACGGCCAGGCCATCGGCCGGGAGCGTGACGACCGCATCGATCCGGCGTTCGCCCCAGTGCGACGCCAGCCGATAGCCGACCCGTCCCCAGCGCGTGGGTACGCGCTGCACGTCCACCACCTTGCCATCGGCCAGCCAGGCACGTGGCACGCCCTTGCCCAGCCACAACGTGTGGCTGCGCGGGTCCTCGAACACCAGCAACCAGCGCGTCATCAGGCTCGCCACCAGTTGCGCCGGCGTGCAGTACGGCGCGGCCGGCAGGTCGCTGAACACGTTGCGCGTCTCCGGCGCGAGCCACGCGCCGCGCGTGTACTGGTGGGCCATATCGCTGTAGAGCAGCAGCAGCGCCTCGCGGATGCGGTCCTGCTGCAGCAGGCCATAGCCTTGGCCGTAGGAGAGGAAGCCGGCCAGCTCGCCGGTGTCGTAGCCGTAGGCAGTCGGCATGCCGAGCACGATGTCGTGGTGCCGTTCGCGGTAGTCGATGACGAGGTTGGCCTCCTGCGGCGTCAGCAGCCCGGAGTACAGCATCTCCATGTTGGCGCGATAGGCGCGGTACTGCGGGTCGGTGGGATCGCGTGCCACCGCGACGTGGAACGGCTCGCGCGCGCCGGCGATCGTGGGCAGGACGGTCTCGCCGCCCACGTGCAGCAGCGAACGGCGGATCGCCACCTGCAGGTCGCGCTGCAGCGCCGTGCCCTGGTCACGCAGGTAACGCCCCCATTGCGCCAGTCCCGCATCGTGCCGCTGCGACCCGATACGCATCCACACCTGGCCGAGCTCGATGAACCCCCGCGAGGCCTCGGCGCTGGTGGAGAAGTACGGCTGCATGTAGCGCGCGGGGTTCGGCTCCAGCACCGAATCCGCCTCGCTCCAGGCGGCGATCATGCCGTAGGCCGGGTCGCCGGACGGCCGCTTCAGCGCGCTCGCCCGCAGCCCGAGCAGCAGGTTCGCTACCGCATCGATGCGCTTGCGCAGCCGCAGCAGCAGGGCCGGATCGCCGCCGTCCTCGGCATACTGCGCGACCACGGTGAGCATGCGTCCGTACTGGCCGGTCTCCGGCCCGCGGTAGACCAGCGAACCGTCGTCGCGCACGAAGCGCGAGAAATAGTTGTCGATGTAGCGGCCGGAGCGGTCGAGCAGGCCCCAGTCGAGCATTGCCGTGGTCTCGACGTTGAACGTGTCCGGAAAGCCGTCGTGCTCGGCGCCGCCATAGTTGCGGTCGAGCACGCCGTACTTCGGGTAGTCGCCGATACGCGTCATGATGCTGCGCACCAGGCCGAAGCGCGCCATGTCTTCCACCCGCCGGTCCGGCAGGTGCAACTCGATGCCCGGCGCCAGTCGGGCATCCCAGTCCGCCTTGAACCGGTCCAGCCCGGCATAGAAGCGCGGGGCCAGGTCAGGCGCATCGGTGCTGCGCATCGGGAAAGCGACGTAGGTGTCGACATAGCGGCACCACTGCAACGCATCGTGCTCGACGCGGCACACGCGGTACCACACCGGCTGGATGCGGTCGTTGCCGTCGAAGGTGCGGAATGGCGCGAACGCCAGCATCTCGGTCCAGGCGCCGCTGGCCTCCGGATAGACGAAACGGCGCACCGGCAGCCAGCCGCCGACCAGTCCGTCGCGCACCCGGTGCGCCTTGCGCACCGCATCCACCGACGGCTGATAGATCGCCGGGTCGAAATTCGGCGAGCGCCCACCGTAGTTGAAGCCGACCTTGTCCGCCGTCTGCGGCGTACCGAGGAAATCGAAGGTGTCCGAGGCGATCCGGGTGATCGGCGCGAACGCCGCAGCCACCTCGGCGTAGTCCGGGTCGCCCGGTCGCGCGAGGATCTGCCGACCGAGCAGGTCGGTGGCGTTGGCCTTGACCTCGGCCAGCGTGTGGCCGAGTGCGCGACCGCCGGTGGTGTCTCCGGTCGATTCGGCGGTCTTGGCCAGGTCCAGGCGTACACCGTCGGCATCGACGTAGAGCAGATGGCCGTCGTCACGGTGCACGAAGTCTTCCAGCACCACCATCGGCTGCGCGCCGGGTGCGACGTTCATCAGCGTCCAGTCGCCGATACGTCCGCCTGGTTCCAGCGTGGCCCGGTGACCAGCGGCGTCGACGATCTCTGCACTGGTTCCGTCGACGCGCAGCAGCCGCCATGCCGTCCCACCGGCCTGCGCCGGCGACATCGCCAGCACGCCGAACGGAATCAGTCCCCACGCCCAACGCGCGCTTCGCATGCAGCCCACCTCCCCCGGTCGAGGCCGCAGTATAGCGACGCACGGGCGCAGCTCCCGGATGCTACGCGGGCGCAGGCGGGCCCAGGCGCTGCCCTCACCGCGAGCGACTGGCGACGCTCAGGCGGGTCGGTGTCGGGTAACAGGCTGGCCGTATCTTCCAGCGTGACCCCGGGCAACCCGCGAAGGTGTCGGTGCAGCCAGCAGGTGTGCTCCACACCGACCGCAACAACGATGCGTGCGCCAGGATGTTCGCGCACGGCGCACGACTCACCTTCCATACGACGAGCAGCCGGCCGCGGCCACCCATTCGCGGATCGCAAGTGATTGCGAATCTACCGGCCAATCCGATCACCGGACGGGACGTGCCGTTGCCGGCGTCCATTCCATCGCTATGCTCGACCGCAGCGGCGCAAGGGGCGCCGATCAGGGGAGCAACGATGACGACACGATCGAGGGGAGCGTCGGCCGGGTTCGGCTGGCTGATGCGCGGATTCAGTGCGGGCTTTCGCCATCCGAAACCGCTGTGGGGCGGCGCAGCGATACTGCTGGTCGCGGTTGTCCTGCCGTCGCTGGCGACAATCCCGATTCGCCTGCATGCCATTCAGGCAGACGTACCGGTCTCCTCGATGACGTCGGTCGGGTTGACCGCGCTGACGATGCTGATCGGCCTGCTGGTGATCCCGCTCTACGGTGGATACCTGCAGGTGATCGATGCGGCCGAATGCGGGCGCGCGGCGCGCATACGCGACATCTTCGGCCCTTATCGCGACGGCAGCGCCCTTCGCCTGATCGGCTTCGGGCTGGTGGTCCTGCTGATCTACTTCGCAATATTCGCGCTCCTTCTCGTTGCGATGGGCGGCGGACTGCTGCACTGGTACATGCAGGCGCTCACCATGCAGGCACAGCCGGTGCCGCCATCACTGCCGCATGGCTTCGGCACGCTCATCGCCGTGGGCACGGCGTTCTTCCTGCTGTTCACCGTCTTCTATGCGATCGCCCTCGGGCAGGTCGCACTGGGGCGTCGTGGCGTGTTCGCCGCGATCGGCGACGGCGTCGTCGGCACCGCGAAGAACGCGCTGCCGTTGCTGGCCTACGCGCTCGGTGGCCTGCTCGCGCTGATCGCGATTGCGATCGCCCTGGCGCTGGCGATGATGCTGGCGTTCCTGCTCGGCAGACTGGTCGGCAACTGGCTGATGCTGGTGATCGCGGTACCGCTGTACATCGGCTTCATGATGGCGATCTTCATGGCCATGTTCGGCGTGAGCTACCACCTGTGGCGCGACGTGTGCGGCGGCGACGATGCCCCCGAGCTGCCGGAACCGGCCACGGCCTGATCGCTGGCATCGTGATGACCGGAGAAGGCGGCCGAGGCCGCCTTCTCCGCTTCCGGCGGCTCGTGAACCAGTATCCGTCCACCGCAATAACCCGCGCATGCCGCACCCCGCCTTGCCAAACCCAGCCCGACGTTTTCATAGTCTCCGGGATGGCGCCCCCGCGGGGCTGCCGTGACTCCCCTACCAGAGGAACCCCACCCATGAAGAAAGCCGCCCTGGCTTCGGCGATCGTTTCGCTCGTCTGCCTTGCCTCCGCCACCGCGTTCGCTGCGCCCCCGCTGGGCCAGGAGTCGTCGAAGGTCACCCCGGACATGATCCAGACCGGCTCGGACATCCCGACCAAGTGGGTGCAGCCGCAGGGCAACTTCGACTACGTCAAGCGCGAGGTGATGATCCCGATGCGCGACGGCGTGAAGCTGCACACGGTGATCATGATCCCGAAGGGCGCGCACGACCTGCCGATGCTGCTCGAGCGCACGCCCTACGACGCCAGCGGCATGGCCTCCGGCAACAGCCCGCACATGGCCGACGCGGTGTGGTCGGGCGACAAGGACTGGGCCGACGGCAGCTACATCCTGGTGTGGCAGGACATCCGCGGCAAATACGGCTCGGAAGGCAAGTACATCATGACGCGCCCGCCGATGGGCCCGCTCAACCCGACCAAGACCGACGACACCACCGACGCCTGGGACACCATCGACTGGCTGGTGAAGAACATCAAGGAATCCAACGGCAAGGTCGGCATGATCGGCTCGTCCTACGACGGCTGGACCGTGGCGATGGCCCTGCTCCACCCGCATCCGGCACTGAAGGTCGCCGCACCGGAAAGCCCGATGGTCGACGGCTGGATGGGCGACGACTGGTACCACTATGGCGCGTTGCGCCAGGTGAACCTGGACTACTTCACCGGCCAGATGACCAAGCAGGGCTCGGGCGAGACGGTGCCGCGCGACAACTACGACGACTACACCAACTTCCTCGAGGCCGGCTCGCCCGGTGCCTGGGCCGATGCCCACGGCTTCAAGCAACTGCCCTGGTGGAACCGCTTCGCCGCGCACCCGTCGTACGACGCGTTCTGGCAGTTGCAGGCGCTGGACAAGTTGCTCGTCCAGCATCCGTCCAACGTGCCGACCATGTGGCTGCAGGGCCTGTGGGACCAAGAGGACATCTACGGTGCCGTGCACGCGTGGGAGGCGCTGGAGAAGGCCGGCCACGGCGCCAACAACCATCTGGTGATGGGACCGTGGTGGCACAGCCAGATCAACCGTGCCGGCTGGAACCTCGGTCCGCTGAAGTGGCCGGGCGACACCACCGCGCAGTTCCGCCAGCAGGTGATCATCCCGTGGTTCAACCACTACCTGCGCGGCACGCCGATGGCCAAGCCGCTGCCGCAGGCGATGATCTACAACGCGGTCGAGCAGCACTGGGACAGCTTCAGCCACTGGAAGCCGGCCAGCGAGCAGAAGCTCACCCCGATCTACCTGCAGGGCGGCTTCGGCCTGGGCTTCGAGCAGCCCTCGGGCGGCAGCGACAGCTATGTCTCCGACCCGGCCAAGCCGGTGCCCTACCTGCAGCGGCCGATCCCGGCACAGAACGAGGACCGCTGGCGCACCTGGCTGGTGCAGGACCAGCGCTTCGTGGTCGATCGCCCCGACGTGCTTTCCTACACCACGCCGGTGCTCACGAAAACGGTGACCGTGCAGGGCGCACCGATCGCCGACCTGTTCGCCAAGACCACCGGCACTGACGGCGATTTCGTGGTGAAGCTGATCGACGTCTACCCCGGCAGCGTGCCGACCGACCCGACCATGGGTGGCTACGAGCTGCCGGTATCGATGGACATCTTCCGCGGCCGCTACCGCAAGAGCTTCTCCGATCCGTCGCCGATCCCGGCCAACCAGGTGCAGCAGTACAAGTTCCGGCTGCCGACGATCAACTACGAGTTCAAGCCGGGACACCGCATCATGGTGCAGATCCAGTCGACCCTGTTCCCGCTGTACGACCGCAACCCGCAGACGTACGTGCCGAACATCCTGTTTGCCAAGCCGGCCGACTACAAGAAGGCCACGGTGACGATCGAACACGGCGCCGATGGCAAGAGCGCGGTGCTGCTGCCGGTGACTTCCAGCCAGGTCGCCCACGACTGAGTCGAAGCCGGTGCAGGCATGAAAGCCCGCACGTAACCGGAGATCGCCCGGCCCGCGCTTGCGCGGGTCGGGCTCTGCTATCGCAAGGCGGATCACCCGGCTCCCGCGGCACGCTCCTCGGCGGGAAACGGCGCGCGCGTCCGCTCCACCTCCGTTCCGCCGGTTGCCGCGGACCGTGCCGTCTGCTGCTTGCCGCCGTATGATCGAAGCGCTGCACGTCATGAAAGACCCCGTCTCCATGCAAGGAAGCGAACATGCGGTCCATCCTGGTCGCGATTGCAGCCCTCGTCCTCGCATCCACGGCCAACGCGTCCCAGCCCCGGACAGCGAGCCTCGCCCAGGTCATTCAGCCGCAGGACCGCGTGGTCGCCTTTGCGCGGCTGTATGGGCTGGTGCGCTACTACTACCCCGGTGATGCCGCCCAGCAGATCGACTGGAACCGGTTCGCCGTTTTGGGCGTTCACGAAGCACGCGAGGCAACCGGTCCCGTCGACCTGGCGCACCGCCTGCAGGCGCTCGTGACGCCCCTGGGGCCGGGGATCGACATCCGCACCCAGGCGGTGGCCCTGCCTTCTCCCTTGGAGACCGGTTCGCACAAGCTGGTCGCCTGGCGCTATCTCGGCTACCCGCAACCCGCCGACCCGGCCTACCAGGCGGCACGCACACACCGTCCTACCGGGCCACTCGGATCGTTCGGCATCAGCGCCTATTCCGAGGCCCGCGAGGTCGCGGGCCACACGGTGCGCCTGAGCGCGGACATCCGCACGCAGGATCCCGCCAGCACGCACGGTGTCGGTCTGTGGCTGAAAGCCCATCGGGGACCGGCCGGCATCGAGCTGCTGGGAGATACGGCCGGCCAACAGGCTGCGGACCGGACCTGGCGCCGATACCAGCTCACCGCCGATGCCCCTGCCAGTACCGTCCTGCTGATGTTCGGCGTCCACCTGACGCTGTCTCCCAAGGACGCGGTTTCCGCCGATGTGCGCAATCTTCGGCTGGAAGTGAAGGACCGGAGCGGGCACTGGCAGGTACTGCCGATCCCTGCATTGCAGGAGGCCGCTTCGCAACCGGGCGCCTGGGACCTGGACAGCCCCACCCCGGTGAACGAGAACCCGCAGTGGCACACCGCCAGCGGCACCGACCCGGCCTTCCTGCGGATGCGCCATGTCGCCGTGCGTCCGGACGACCTCCCGTTCCCCGCACCGATCCTGCAGGACCGCGCGCAGACGCTGGTGCTGGGCGCGGGCCTGCATGCCCGCGTCATGCTGACCCTGTCCGATGCGCAGGCACGCGCCGCACCGGAACGGGCCGCGGCTCTGCGCACGCTGCAGGCCCGGCTGTCCGCACTCGCCGACAGCGCCCTGGATACGAGGTCGATCGATGCGCGCCTTGCCGACGTCGTCGTGCTGTGGAACACCTTGCACCTGTTCTATCCCTATCAGGACATCATCCGGATCGACTGGAACACGCTCCTGTTGCAGGGCCTGGACGATGCGACCGACGCACGCGGTCGTGCCGCGCAACGCGAAGCGCTGCAGCGACTGATGGTGCCGCTGGCGGACGCGCACGCGACTGTCAGCGACATGACCGCACGCCGGGGCGCCCTGCTGCCGGTCATGCTGGAACCGGTCGGCAAGGATTGGGTGGTCGCGGGCAGCAGGGTGCCCGCTCGCGTGCGCGTCGGCGACACCGTTGTCTCGGTCGACGGCACGCCGGTGGCCGCCTTGCGCGAGCACCTGGAGGCGCTGGCGTCCGGGCAGCCGTCGTCGCGTCCGTGGAAGGGACTGCAGATGCTCATGGGCGGCCCCTCGGATGCCCCGCCACGGCAGGTCGTCGTGCGCCACGCGGATGGATCGACCTCGGCCGTCGCGCTGCGCTACACGGAGCCGGCGTGGGTGCGGCGCAAACTCCCGGCCCCGCTGGCCCGGCTGGAGGACGGCATCTGGTACGTGGATCTTGCGCGCGTGGACTACGCCTCCCTGCAGCAGCATATCGACGACCTGGCCCACGCCAGGGCGGTGATCTACGACGACCGGGGATACCCGCAGGACTTCGCGGCGTGCATCTCGATCCTGCGGCATCTGCTGACGCATACCGAGCACGCGCGATGGTCCCACACGCCGCACTGGGAAGGTCCCGGCGGCCAGCCTTCCGGCTTCACCGACCTGGGCTGGGACCTGACTCCCGCGTCCCCGCATTTCTCCTCCAGGGCCATTTTCCTGTCCGGCGGCAACACCATCAGCGCAGCCGAAGCGATCCTCGGCTACGTCCAGGACGAACGACTCGGCCAGATCGTCGGCAGTCGCAGCCGCGGCGTGGACGGCGACGTCACCTGGGTCGTGCTGCCCACGCGCTTCCGCGCCATATTCACCGGCATGAAGGTGACCCATCACGATGGCACCACGCGCTATCAGGCGGTCGGCACGCTGCCCGACGTTCCGGTGCAGCAGACCCTGGCCGGCATCCGCCAGGGGCGCGACGAAGTGCTCGATGCGGCCATGGCGATGGCGCGTGGTGCCCATCGGGAGACGATGCATTGATCCGCCACCGTGAGCAGCGGGGCGATCGTGGCCGCGCCTGCCGCCTCCGACCCGCTCGGCGACGACGCTATGATGCCGCTGCGCACCCGCGGCGCGGGCCACTGAGCGGCCCCGTGCCGCGGTCGACGACGACGCGCCCGTCTGCACTGCCGGCACCGACGCGTCACACCAACCCGGCCCAAGGAACGTCAGCATGAAAAAGGCAATGCTCGGAGCACTTCTCGCCGTGGCCGCGATGGCGACCCAGGCCGGCCCCTTCAAGAACCTCGAATCGTCGGCGATCGTCTCCGGATCCATCGTGCTGGCAAAGGACGGCACGGTCCAGGCGGTCACCGTCGACAACGAAGCCCGATACGGCAAGCCGATCGCCGACCTGGTGCGCAAGGCAGCGCTGCAGTGGCTGTTCTATCCGGTAGTCCGCGACGGCAAACCGGTGGTCGCCAAGAGCAACATGTACGTGCGGGTCGTACTGAGCAAGACCGCGGACGGCAACTACAGCGCGCGTATCAAGGGCGCCACCTTCGGCAGCATGAACTCGAAGTCCACCGAAGCGGTGCACAACGCGGACATCAACAAGAACCTGCCCCCGCGCTATCCGATGGAAGCGATCCGTGCGCGCGTGCAGGGTACGGTGTACCTGGCCTTGCGCGTGGACCGCAGCGGCAAGGTGGTCGATGCCGTGGCCGAGCAGGTCAACCTGCAAAACAGCGGGCCGGACAACGTCCTCAATCGGTTCCGCCGGATCATGGCCGAGGCGAGCCTGCAGGTCGCGCACCGCTGGCAGTACGTGGTGCCCACGACAGGACCGCTGGCGCAGCAGGCCAGCTGGACGGTGCACGTACCGATCAATTTCCAGCTGGGAGCATCCTCCACCAGCGGCGCCTGGGAAACCTATGTCCCTGGCCCCTACACGCCGGCGCCGTGGACCGACAAGTCCGACATGGCCACCGCCGACATCCTTTCCGCGGGCGGCCTGCGAACCGACGGCGCAGGTCCGGTCCTGCGCTCTCCGTAGGCCCTCGATCGCTCAGCGGGCGCGCCCTTCTCAACGGCGCACCTGCACGACCAGCGCCTGGATGCGACCTGCCACCGGGCCTGGCCCGAAGCGCGCGGCCAGCGCGGCGGCCGCGACCCCGGTGACCCGCTCCAGGCCAACGCTGTCGCGCGCCTCGATCTCCCCGCGCAACGGCGTGCCCTGGCAATAGGCCAGTGCCACCGCATCGCTGCTTCCCGCACGACTGATCGCGGCGACCGTGGCGATCGCCGGTGCCGCCGCAAAGCCGCCGCCGGCCAGGTCGCGCATGATCTCCTCTTCGGAGAAGTAGCCATGCGGCAGGCGCTCGAGGAAGCGCGGCGGATCGTGCGCAAACAGCCCGACCACGGCATCGCCAACCACCTTGGCGAAGTCGTTCGTCCCGATCCGGTCCCAGACGTTGAACAGCAGCGTGCCGCCGGGCCGCAGCACCCGACGCGCCTCGGCGAAGGCATGTGCCCGGTCCGGAAAGAACATCGCGCCGAACTGGCACACCACCGCATCGAACGACGCATCGTCGAACGGCAGCGCCATCGCGTCGGCCTGGCGCCAGCTCACCGCCCTGGCGGTGCCCTGCCCGCGTGCGACCGCCAGCATCGCCTCGTTGAGGTCGGTCGCGACGATCCGCACGTCCGGCGGCAGGCGCGTGGCCAACTCGCGTGTCACCACGCCCGTACCCGCGGCCAGTTCCAGCACGCTGGCCGGGCGTAGCGGCAGGAGCCGGGCCACCAGGTCCGTCGCGTAGGGCGTGAAGATCAGCGGGACGAGGATGCCCTGGTAAAGCGCGGCGACGGCATCGCTGAAACGGACCGCTTCGGTGGGCGCTGGCATGGCGGGTTGCTCCGGCCACATGACGCGCAGAGCGTACGCCGATACGGCGGCACCGGGGTGCCGGACCGCCCCGTCGATGCACGCGGGAGCCGGAGGCGTCGCCGCCGCGCAATCCAGCAGGCCGGGCACTGTCGATTCGGCGTGGCGCCGTCCGTCGTCGTTACAGACGGGCACTTCGACCCGAACCGGAGCCAGACATGCGCAAACTCGTCGTCCCCGCCTTCGTCACCCTCGACGGCGTGATCCAGTCGCCCGGCAGCCCGGACGAGGACACCGGCAACGGCTTCGCCCACGGCGGCTGGTTCTGGCCGTACGCCGACGAGGCCACCGACGCGATGGAGGCGCTGTTCGAGCATCCGTTCGAGCTTTTGCTCGGGCGACGCACCTACGACGGCTTCGCCAGCTTCTGGCCCGAGGTCGCCGCGGACTCCCCGCTGCGCGGCACGGCGGACCTGTTCAACGCCGCCCCAAAACATGTCGCTACGCACCGTCCCGACGCACTGCCGTGGGAGCACAGCCGGGCCCTCGGACCCGACGTCATCGCGGCCGTGCGCGCGCTCAAGCGAAGCGATGGCCCCACCCTGCTCACCCAGGGAAGCAGCCAGCTGGTGCAGCAGTTGCTGGCCGCCGACCTGGTCGACGAGCTGATCCTGATCGTCGTGCCGATCCTGCTCGGCACGGGCAAGCGGCTGTTCGACGAAACGCCGCAGCCCGCCGTATTCCGGCTGGCGTCGTCGAAGACTTCCTCGAAGGGCAACGTGGCGAACCGCTACGTGCGTGACGGCAGCATCCAGGTCGAATCGCCAACCGCCTGAACGAACGATACGGGCGGCCGCGGCAGCATGACCCCGAGCTTCCGACCGGGTGCATCGGGCAGCTTTTCCTGATCGAATGGGATATCACCGTTGGGGGTTCCGGGGGGGAGCTTTCCATGCCATCACGCCCGTCGGCCACGCCTCGCGTTGGCACCCTGTTGCTCGCGGTCCTTGGCTGCAGTGTCGGCATGGCCTCCACCAACGAAGGCCTGCGTCCCATCGCCGCCTGGGCCTATCCGCAGGCGTCCTCGCTCGATCCGGGAGCGTCGCCGGCTGCGCCAGCCAGCCATCGCCCAGATGAAATCATCCGCGTCAGCGACAGCCCCCGGACGTACCGCTACGAAGACCTGTTCGGCCCCGATTCCGGCGCTGCCGACTGGTTTCCACGCTCGCATCCGGCAATGCCGCCGATCGTTTCGCACGGCACGCTACCGGGGACCGAGTCCTGCGGCGGATGCCACACCGTGAACGGCGAGGGCGTGCCCGCAACCGCCGCCCTGGCCGGCCTCTCGCGCAGTTACATGCTCGAACAGATCGCCGCCTTCCGGAGTGGTCAGCGCGGGCTGCACGAGCCGGATGCGGCCCGGGCCATGGTCAAGGAGGTCGATGCGATCGGAGACAGGGACATCAGCCAGGCCATCGACTACTTTTCGCATCTTGTGTTCAGGCCGAACGTCCGCGTCGTGGAAACCGCCCGCGTGCCGCAGACGCACTGGCAGTACTACGTACTCCAGGCCAACAGCCATGGCCGTCGCGAACCGATCGGTCAGCGCATCATCGAGATACCGGCCAGCCCGGCGGACTACGACAGGTTCGATACGCATGCCGGCTTCGTGGCGTACGTGCCTCCCGGAAGCATTCGACGCGGCGAGCGGCTGGCGCGGGAGGGCCGCGGCTCGATCATGCCGTGCGCCAGCTGCCACGGCGAGCACCTGCAGGGCCTGGGCACGGCACCACCCCTGGCCGGACGCTCCCCCACCTACATCGCGCGCCAGTTGCTCCTGTTCGCCTACGGCCAGCGCAACTCGCCAAACGCGGCACCGATGCAACAGGAGGCCTCGCAACTCACGCTCCAAGATGCGATTTCCGCCGCGGCATACGCCGGCTCGCTGGCCACAGGAGCCCACTAGCCACCACCCCGGCGGTCCGGATGACGCGCCGGAGTTTCCCCTCGTCCGCCTGCGGCGCTCGCCCAGGGCGCTCTTGAGAAAGGCCGGGTCGCCCTGATGCTTCGGAACGCCAAGACTCCTACCGCGTGGGGCCATGTTCCGAAAGCTAAGAAACTGGCGCGTGCGCCGCATCGTCGCCAGGCACCCCATTCCCGAACCCCTGTGGCAGGACGCGCTGGCACGATGCGCCCCGGGCCGCCGGCTGGGTGCGTCGGACCAGGCCAACCTGCGCGTGCTGGCAACGCTGTTCCTGCGCGAGAAGTCGATCGAGCCGGTGCAGGGACTGGAACTGGACGATGCCGACCGCGTACTGCTCGCCGCCCATGCCTGCGTGCCGATCCTCAAGTTGGGCATCGACTGGTTCGACGGCTGGCACAGCGTCATCGTCTACCCGGATGCGTTCGTCCCCCACCGCACGCAGGTCGACGAAGCCGGCGTGGTGCACCGGACCAGTACCCCGATGGCCGGCGAGGCCTGGGGCCGCGGGCCGGTGATCCTGTCATGGGCCGATGTGCTCAACGCCGGCAAGCGGCCTGGACACAACGTGGTGATCCACGAGATGGCGCACAAACTGGACCTGCAGAACGGCGCCGCCAACGGCTTTCCGCCGCTGCACCGGGGCATGGACCAGCGCGTCTGGACACAGGTGTTCTCAGGCGCATGGGAACACCTTCGCCAGGCACGCCACCAAGGCATCCCCATCCCGATCGACCCGTACGGCCTGGAGAACCCCGCCGAGTTCTTCGCTGTGGTCAGCGAACAGTTCTTCGAAGCACCGGCGATGCTGCGCGAGCATCTGCCGGAGGTATACCGGCAGTTGGAGCAGTTCTATCGGCAGCATCCGTATTGAAATCGCCCAAGGCGACCCCGGAAACCCGCCGCCGACGCAGGCCCCGGCCGCGAATTGAAACTTCGAGGCGGCTGTGACCCAATGCCGCCATCCGCTTCGGTGGATCAGGGCATGCCAACCGCACGGCCCGCCGCTCACCACCGGGGAAACCGCCGCACACCTGCCGCCGATGCGCGAGGCCGTCCATGCGAAAGGAAGCCGCTGACCGACCCTTCTTCATCACCGCCGCCACCCTGTTTGTCGTGCTGGTGTTTCTCGCCTTCGCCCAGCGCTACTACCTGGGATGGCTGTTCAGGAGTCCGCACCTGTCGCTGTTCCTGCAGGTGCACGGCGCCATCATGAGCGGCTGGGTACTGATGTTCATCGTGCAGACCGGCTGGTGGAGACCGGACATGTGCGAATGCATCGGAAGCTCGGCACCGTGGGCGCCGGCTGGGCCGTACTGGTGGTGACGATCGGCACCATGGCCACCCTGCACGCCTCGATCAGGGAGGTGCGTGCGCATACCGATATCGCACCCCTGCAGGTCACCATCACTGGGCTGGAGCTGATCGAAATGCTGCTCTTCGCCGGATTCGTCGCCAGTGCCGTGTGGCTGCGGCGCCGCGGCGATTACCATAAGCGACTGATGCTGCTCACCCTGGTGTGCATGCTGCCTTCGGTGCTTCCGCGCCTTCCGCTGGGGCTGTTCCAGAGCCTGCTCTCGATCCTGCTGGCGGTATACGTCGCGCTGCTGCTGTGCATCGGCATCGACACGCTCAGGCATCGCCGGCTGCATCCTGCCTTTGCGTTCGGCGGCGCAACCTACGTGCTGGTGATGCAGCTGGCGTTCTTCGGCATGCAAACGCCGGCCTGGCACGGCTTCCTGACCCGGTTGCTGAGCTAGGTGCCTGCCGGGACAGCGCGTCCCCTGTCCTCCGGCCCGCTCGTTCATGGACAATCGACGCCCGGCACAGACCGTGCCGGGCAAGGCCATCATCGACTGGATCTCCATGCGAACCTTCGTACTGCGCGCGCGCGCCGCGCCCACCGACAGCCACAAGCTGCTGGCCGCCATCGGCCAGGAGGCACACCCGGAGATCCTCGCGCACACGCTGATGAACGCGATCTTCGTAGCGCAATCGCACCGCGCGGACGTGGTCGTCTACCTGGTGCTGGAAAGTACCCCGGACTACTCGCGCACGATCCGTGTCGACGCCAACGCGCTCACCGACATCGGCGGCTTCGACGAGCGCCGGCTGTTGGCCGTGGTGGCCAGGGCACTGGATGCGTCCGTCGGCATGGGCAAGGAGGAGTCCCGCCCGGTCGCGCCCGGCATCACCGTGCGCACGGTGAGCTTCGAGCGGCTGGTGCAGGAGCTGGCCGAAGACCACACGCTGTTCGTGATGGACCGCAAGGGCGCGCCGATCCGCGAGCAGGCCTTCGACGGCAACCCCTGCTTCCTGCTCACCGACCATATCCCGATGCCGAAGAAGACCTTCCATAGCCTCGAACGCCTGGGCGCGAAGAAGATCACCCTGGGTCCGACCATGCTGTTCGCCTCGCAGTGCGTGGTGTTGATCCATCACGAACTGGACGGGCGCTGAGTCCCCAAGGCCACCGCCCCCGGCAGGGACAACGCCAACAGCAGCGACGATCGTGCACCGGCCGCGTGCTTCCCAAACTACCGGCTAGGAACCCGGTATCGCGCGATACCTGTGATCGTCATACATGGCAGGCACCCACTCGTAGCGTAGATGCCCACCCCCGCGGGACCGGGCCGGCAGGGTCATCCCACGCACGTAGTGATGCAAGGTCTCGCCTAGTGATGGGGCGGGCACCGCGTCGAGCAGCCAGGCATCCGCAACTGAACCGTCCGGTCGGAACACCAGGAGGTAATCGGCAATACCCGACTGCGGTGCAAAGCGTCCCGGCGGCATCGTCAGGAAGTGCTTCCCAGGCTGCGGCCGCGCGGTCTTTCCGTCGCTCTGCGCACGGAGGCCAGCAAGAATACCTGCGTCGTGCTGGGCAACAAATGCTGCCACGTCCGACATCACCTGCGGCATGCCCGCCTGCCCCAGCCGATCGAGAATCCGCTGCACCAGCTCGGCGACATAGCCTTCGGGGGGACGCTCGTCGCCCGGCACCTGCGTCACGTAATGGGCGAAGACCTGCGCCCAGATCATCGCCTCGCGGTCCTTATGCTCGGCCAGCTTGATCTCGGCCATCTTCGCCATCGCCAGCAGGCTGCCGCGCAATGCCGCGTTGCCCAGGTACAGCGTGGCCTTGGTCAGGTCCTGCGGAACGGGGGCACCCGACGCTTTCGGTCCCATCTGATAGAGCGAACCCAGCAGATACAGGTCGTGCTGATCGCTGTCGGGCGCGTGTTCTTCGAGTCCGGCGAGCGTCTGTCGCCGCAAGGCCAACGGCTTGTGCGGATCGAGGATCACCGCCCAGGCCATGGTGGATCGATCCTGAGTTGCCTCGGCCCTGACCGGACCGGAGAGCGCGACGCCCATCATCAGGCATGCCATCGTCACCGCGCGGCGACGCCAAGAGGCCGCATTTGCCATGGTTTCGCTCCCTGCACCAAGCCTCGCCCAGTATGCGCCAGATCGCGCTGCGTCCCCGGTGCGCCGGAGGAACGCGCACGGCCGGAAGCGCAGGGCAGATCCGCCGGCCGGCGACGTCCAGGCGCTCGCAAGGATGTGCCGCACTGGGACCCGCTTCCATGCAGCCCCAGCGCATCGCGCAAGTCCTTTCGAATCGGTCAGCGAAAGGCTTCGAAGCCACCACATCCCGCTAAGCTCGCCCGGCGACACCTCCCGACATTTCCGCCAAGGATGCAGCGATGAAAGAACTCCCCGTACTGATGCCGACCAGCGCCAAGGCCGAGACCTTCGGCGGCGTCACCTACCACATCGACGGCGAGCTGGTGCCGGTGCTCACTGTCGATGTGTCGCAGACGGCCATCTATTTCGAACATCACATCCTGCTATGGAAGCACCCGCAGGTGGCGATCGGTCTCAAGAACATGCGCGGCTCGCTGAAGCGGATGATGGCCGGCATGCAGATCTTCGTCACCGAGGCGCGCGGCCCCGGCATGATCGCGTTCAGCCGCGACGGCGCCGGCCACATCGTGCCGATCCACCTGGAGAAGGGTCGCGAGCTGCACGTGCGCGAGCACCAGTTCCTGGCCGCCACCGGCAGCATCGACTACAGCTTCGAGCGGGTGAGGGGATTCTCCAACATGCTGTTCGGCGGCAGCGGCTTCTTCATCGACAAGTTCCACAGCCACGCCGGCGACGGCATCCTATGGCTGCACGGCTACGGCAACGTGTTCGAGAAGGTGCTGGCGCCGGGCGAGTCGATCGACATCGAGCCAGGCGGCTGGCTGTACAAGGACCCGTCGGTGCGCATGGAGACCACTGTCGACCGCCTCACCAGCGGCCTGCTCGGCGGCATGAACCTGGTGCTCAATCGCTTCACCGGCCCCGGCCGCGTCGGCATCCAGTCGATGTACATGCACTACCCGGAGACGCGCTGAAGCATCTGCCTCGCAAGGTGCGGGACCGGCCGGTTGCCGCGACGACGCGAAACGGCGCCGCGCCCGGTCACCCCACGATGCGGCCCAGTGCCTCGTCCAGTCGCTGCACCGTGGCGTCCACGTTCGTGAGCTTGTCCAGGCCGAACAGGCCGATGCGGAAGGTCCTGAAGTCGGCGGGCTCGTCGCAGGCCAGCGGCGTGCCGGCGGCGATCTGCAGGCCCCGGGCGGCAAACGCGCTGCCCTTGTGGATGGCGTCGTCGTCGGTGTAGCTCACCACCACGCCCGGCGCCTGAAACCCTTCGGCGGCGACGGACGGAAAGCCACGATCGACCAGCACGGCACGCACCTTCGCGCCGAGCTGGCGCTGCGCGTTGCGTGCGTTCTCCAGCCCCATGTCCATGGTCTCGACCATGGCATCGCGCAACTGCGCCAACGCATCGGTGGGGAGAGTTGCGTGGTAGGCGAAGCCGCCGTTCTCGTACGCCGCCATGATGCCGCGCCACTTGGCCAGGTCCAACGTGAAGCTGGAGCCCTGCGTGGTCGCGAGGCGCGCCTCGGCGTCCGCCGACAGCATCACCATGGCGGCACAGGGCGTCGCGCTCCAGGTCTTCTGTGGCGCGGAAATCAGTACGTCCACACCGATCTGCCGCATGTCGACCCACAGCGCGCCGCTGGCGATGCAGTCGAGCACGAACAGGCCGCCGCGCGCATGGACGGCAGTCGCCACGCGCTGCAGGTAGTCATCCGGCAGCAGCAGGCCCGCGGACGTCTCGACGTGTGGTGCAAACACCACGCCTGGCTTGTGTTCGGCGATGGCGGCGACGACCTCCTCGATCGGCGGCGGCGCGAACGGCGCCTGGTGTCCGGCATGCGTCGGACGCGCCTTGAGCACCGTCGTCCGCGCGGCAATCCCGCCCACCTCGAGAATCTGGCTCCAGCGGTAGCTGAACCAGCCGTTGCGGATCACCAGCACCTCCCTGCCCTGCGCGAACTGCCGCGCCACCGCCTCCATGCCGGCCGTGCCGCCACCGGGAACCAGCGCCACGGCGTGCGCGCGATAGACCGCCTTCAAGTGCGCCGATAGGTCGCGCATCACCTGCTGGAAGCGCTGCGACATGTGGTTGAGCGCGCGGTCGGTGAACACCACCGAGTACTCGCGCAGGCCGTTCGGATCGACGCCGGAAGACGGGTCAGTCTGCATGGGGTTCACCTTGTCTCGAAGAGGCTGGCTCGCCTGGGGCTTCGCGGAAACGGTCCTTATGACGTGCCACCGGGAAACGCTAGCACGGCCGGTCCACCGCCGGACCGGGGCACAGGATCGCAGGTCCGGCGCGGAAGGGAGACCGGGCACCGGCGCCGTTGAGGCCGGCACGGTACTCCCTGCTGCAGCAAAGCCGCCGCGCGCGATGCGTCCCCGCGGCCGGCGCCCCTCAAGTTGACACGAGGTTTCCAAGGAAACTACGCTACGGCAAGTTTCCAGGGAAACCGCCATGAGCGCCCGCCGAGCCGCCCCCCATGTTTCTCCGCTGGAAGCCCATCTGGGCTTCTGGCTGCGCTTCGTCTCCAACCATGTGTCCGCGCGCTTCCAGCAGCAACTGGAGCACCAGGGCATCAGCGTCTCGGAGTGGGTGGCGTTGCGCACCTTGTGGGCGCAGCCGGAAACCCGCCATGCCGAGCTGATCCGCGCGCTTGGCATGACCAAGGGCGCAACCTCGAAATTGGTGTCACGGCTGGAGCACAAGGGCCTGGCGCAGCGCGCCGGTGCCGGCGACGGCACGGGCGGACAGGCACTGGTGCTCACTACCGCGGGACGGGCGCTGGTGCCGCGGCTGGCCAAGGTGGCCGACGCCAACGACGCGCACTTTTTCGGCCACCTGTCCGCGAAACAGCGACAGGCCCTGATGGACGCCATGCAGGCGCTGGTGAAGCACCACCGGCTGCAGCAGGTGCCCACCGCCTGATCCACCTTCGTCGCAACTTCAGCCCAGGAAAAGCGTATGGACGACCGTAACCGCGCGATCATCGCCTCCGCCTTCGAGGCATCCAGCCAGGGCCGCATCCATTTCGGCGACATGATCGGGCAGCTGATGCAGGCCCGGGTGGAGTCCTACCATGTCGACTACCGCGCCGGTCGCGCCACCTGCTACCTGCCCGACGGCGCCATGCTGGATGTCGATTTCGAGCTTCCCCCGCAGGGCATCGCCGACACCTTCGACGTCGACGCACTGCGCGCCGCGATCCGTGGCGCGCAGCAAGGCCAGGTGATGTACCCGCAGTTCAAGCAGCTGTCGCAGGCGGCGGGCTGTTGCTGCTACACGGTATGGATCGCCGGCCGGCACGTGACCTACGCCGGCCGCCACGGCGACACGCACGTCGAGCGCTTTCCGGACTGACGCCGCAGCGCACCGTGGCCGTGCCCAGCGACATACCCCACCGCCGGCTCAACGCGCCGCGCCACTCCCGACACGCCGCCACACCGAGATCGGCACGTCGCCGTTCGGCCGCGGCGGCACACGGTAGCTGAGCACATCGCCGCGCAATTCGAAGGTGCGGCGCTGCTGCTGCCCCTCCCAGTTGGGGAACGAGGCGCCGTCGATATGGAACACCAGCAGGTGCCGCTTCGCGTCGAGTTCCAGGGTGCCGTAGTGCGTGCTCGAACCCTTCACCGCAGCCTGGTATTCGGCGGGGCTGCCGTGGGCCTTGTCGCCGCCGGCGAAATGCGGCCGCTCGGCGCGGAAGATCTGCAGCGAGTAGCGGCCCTGCCGGTCGACCATCAGCAGGCCCTTGGGAGCGGCGCCGTAGTCGCTGGACCGCGTGCCGTCCGGATGCAGCGCGTCGGCTGCCTCCAGGGTCCAGGTACCGGCCAGCGGGAAACGCGCGGCGGCGCCGCCGGCCAGTACGCCGCTCGTCGCAGCGAGGCCCGCGATCAAGCCGGCGGTGGCGAAGAAGCGGCGTGCGGGGGATCTGCGCATGGGGAGTTCTCCTTTCGATGGAGGGGGAGCTTTCGATGGAGGGGAGCCGCTGGCGTCACACGCCGGGCACCACCCATCCTAGGGCTGCCATCCGATTCATAAAATGGAATAATTCGCCAGCGATCCATCGGAAATGCTTCACGATGCGGCACCCCAACCTGGACATGGATGCATTGCGCACCCTGGCAGCGATCCTTCGCCTCGGCGGCCTCGCCCGTGCCGCGGAGCGGGTCGGCCGCTCGCAGTCGGCGGTGAGCCAACAGATGCGCAAGCTGGAGGCGCAATTGGGCCAGCCGCTGTTCCGCAAGCAGGGGCGCAAGGTGGTGCTGACCGAAGCGGGCGACCGAGTGCATGCGTATGCACTGCGCATCCTGGCGCTCAACGACGAGGCGGTGCACGCCGTGCAGGGTGCCGCCATCGGCGGTACGGTGCGCTTCGGCCTGCCAGGTGATTTCGCCGAATCCTGGCTGCCGGCGACGCTGGGCCAGTTCAAGCAGTCCCATCCTGCGGTGCGGGTGGACGTGGAGGTCGATCGCAACGGCGCACTGCTGGAACGGCTGGATCGCGGCGAGCTGGACCTGGTGCTGGCGATGGGCCACGCACGGCGCGCCGATGCCGAACGACTGGCGACGTTGCCGATGACCTGGGTGGGCGCCGCGGACGCAGCCGGACGCCTGCGCTCCAGCCCGACGATCGACCTGGCGCTCTACCGCCCGCCGTGCTTCTTTCGCCAGGCCGGCACTGCGGCGCTGGACAAGGCCGGTATCGCCTGGCGGCCGGCCTTCGTCACCGGCAGCCTGCAAAGCCTATGGGCCGGCGTGGCCGCGGGGCTCGGCATCACCTTGCGCACCAGCGCCGGCATCCCGCCCGGCCTCTCCCGCCTGGACGGCCGCCACGGGTTGCCGCCGCTGCCCGACGTGGATGTCTGCCTGCATGGGGGCGACGCGGCATCGCCGGCACTCCGGCAACTGCGCCGCAGCGTGACCGAGCAGGCGCTGGCGGAACTTGGCGGGCAACGGAAGATCGCGGCACGCGCATCCCGCAACCGCTGAGGTCGCGGTCGCAGGCGGCATGCAGTACATGCCAGCGCCGGCACGGCTGGCGTCGGCGCAGTCGTCGGACGCGCAACTGGCGCAGCCACCGCCGCTGCGATAAACGAATGAGGCCCGGCAATGCCGGGCCTCGTCGTGTCAAAACATGGGTGCAGGGGACCTTCTGAGAGGCGCGCGCTGATGTCAGCGCTCACCCGATCGGCACCGCCTCGATTCCGCCGCAGGCGCTCCGCGACAGCCGAACGGGCCATCGCGGAGCATCCAGGACGTCATCGAAGCGAGCCGTCCCTCTCCCTTACGGCAACCACTGGGCCCGGATGGTCAAGCCCGTGACGGCGGCCCTGGCATGCACCAGGACGTAGTACGTACCGGGTTTCGGACTGCTCCAGGTGCACAGCTCCTTGTTACCCGCGTGGTACGAGCGGCAGTCGTACTTGGTCAGGGTCGGCTGCGAGCCGAGCTTGACGTAGAGATCCGCGTTGCCCTTGCCATTGACGGTCATCACCTCGCTGTAGGTGGTGCCGCTGGGAATGGTCACGGTAAATCGCAGGTCCCCACCCGTCGGGATCGACAGGTTGTCCACGGTGACGTCGTTCTGCAACTGGCCGACCGGCGCGGGTGCGGGTGCGGGTGCGGGTGCGGGTGCCGGGGCCGGGGCCGGGGCCGGGGCCGGGGCCGGGGCCGGGGCCGGGGCCGGTGCCGGTGCAGGGGCAGGGGCGGGTGCGGGTGCGGGTGCGGGTGCGGGTGCCGGTGCCGGTGCCGGTGCGGGTGCCGGTGCCGGTGCCGGTGCGGGTGCGGGTGCGGGTGCGGGTGCCGGGGCTGGTGCCGGGGCCGGTGCAGAAGTTGCCGCCGCGGTCACGGTGCCGCCACCGCTCACGTCGAAGGCGAGCACGCCGTTGGCGCTGGCCATGAACGTGCCGCCGGCCTTCACGCTTACCTGCTGCTGTCCGTTGACCGTGGCCACCGTCACCGAATACCCGGTCTGGGGAACCAGCTCGGTAATCACGTGGCTGGCAGCGGCCGCCGGCACGGTGTAGCTGATGTTCCCGCTGATCGGCGTGCCGGCAGCGCCGGCGCTGTTGATCACCACATCGTTGCCGTCGCTGCCCGAAAGCAGCACGCCCACGATGGCCCCGGCATTGACGGTGACCGGCGTGGCAGTCGCCACATTGCCCGACGAGGACGAGGTGTCGAACACGTTCAACCATTGCTGGCTGAGGCCGGCCGTCGGCGCGCGCTCCTGCACCTGCCACACCTTCACCGGGTTGCTGCTCGGGTACAGGCCCACCGTCGTGGTGGCCGTATTGGCGGGGAGCACCGAGGTCATCGCGCCGGCATAGGTACCGTTGTAGGTGATGTCCAGCCGCGTTTCGCCGGTCGGCGCCGAGGCCTTGGTCGGGTTGGCCGGGAAATGCCAGGCCAGGTATTGGTCATAGGCGGTGCTGCCGGCCGTGGTGCGATCGTGGACGACGAACCGATGGGGCCGCAGGTAGACCACCTCACGCGACCAGGCCGCGACTGCCGGGCCCGCCGAGAACGTGTTGTACATGTCCTCGATGTGTTCGGCGCGGGTGTAGACGTACTCCCCGCCGTCCTCGTAGGCCGCGACGTGCGTACGCACCTGGTTGTCTTCGGTGGTTGCCGCGTTCTGCGCCCCGCCCTCGACGATCTTGCCGCCGCTTTTGTTGAACACGTAGAAGATGTTGTACAGCTGGCGGTTGCCCACGTAGAGCGTGCCGTCGGGGCTGCCGTAGTTGTCGTTGTAGATGCGGTCCTCGTCGGCGCTGCCGGTCGGCCCGTGCACCATCCAGCCGCTGGCATTGACCAGCAACGGGGTGTTGCCGCGCGTCAGCGCCACGCTGCCCTGGTCGAAGAACTGCTCGCCCTGCGCCGGTGCGTTGGTATACGGACCCGCGCGGAACGACATCCAGCTGGCGGCCGTGCTCCAGTCAGAGCGCGCCGACACCGCGTTCATGCCCTTGGCGAAGTACGACAGCGGCAGGGTGTCCAGCGATGCGGTCGGCGCGGCGGAATTGGTCTCCAGGAACAGCAGCCACGGCGCGGAGGAGTTGAAGCCATTGGTGGCCGTGCTGACCTCGTTGAGGTACTCGTGGAATACGCCCACCTTGGACGATTTCCAGAACCCGATTTCTCCCAGCACCATTTCGGCCAGGCCCACCTGCGTGGTGCCGGGCATGCCGATGCCGATCGCCGAGCCGTCCGCATGGTTCATGTCGCGGTCGTCGAAATACGCACGCGACGGCCAGGTGAAGTGGATCATGTAGTCGGCGTTGTCCACCGGATAGCTGTACGGCGCGGCGGACGAGTGGACGATATCCGTGCCGGTGGCCGTCATCACCTCGCGTGCCGGCAAGGTCATGTTGAGGATGCCCAGCGGCGCATAGCTGCCAAAGCCCTCCGGCCAGCCGCCGCCGGTCAGGTGCTGTGCGTAGAACGGCTGCACGCGTTGGCCGAACTGGTTGGTGTACCAGTCGTTCCACTGCGCTGGCGCGCTGGGGTTGTCCCCGTAGGTGCCCAGTGCGATGGCCGCCTTGGCGTGGAAATAGCCGGCGAAGTAGTTGCTCTGCGGGTGGTCGTATTCGAACGTCTTGGTCTCGAACGACG